>ERZ1669247.227-NODE-227-length-23472-cov-7.483751_pt1 | contig 23472 bp, 23 predicted proteins | sample MGYA00579297_ERZ1669247 | MGnify/ENA primary metagenome ERZ1669247 (study PRJEB41166, sample SAMN08046056) | hot springs metagenome | biome: hot spring; feature: acid hot spring; material: thermophilic sediment; isolation source: thermophilic sediment from acid...
TCCACACGCCTTTCTGCGAAATGCTTTGCAAGCTCATTACAGAACCAAAAGCAATAGGATCTTTGAGTAGGGGCGTGATGTCCCTGAAAAGAATCCCTGGTTTAGGGAAGTCTTTTACAATTCTTATCTTGGATCTTAGTAATTCTTCAAGGTCCGTCACATAGTAACTTCAATCGGCAACTTTTTATTTTAGTAACTATTCAAAATTCAAAGCATGAAAACAGAGTCTTGTATGCTTATTAATTCTATCGCACAATAATATTCTTGATTTTCATGGCTCAAGGGCCTAACTTGGAAAACGATGTAGAAAAGCTTGTAGAAGAATATCAAGCAGTGCAAGAGCAGCTCAGGTCTTTTGCTGCTTTGCTAGATCAACTTCAAAACCAGAAAGAAGAGGTGGAGAGGGCGAAGCAAGAAGTACAAGCCTCAAATGGAAAGATTTATCTTAGCGTTGGAGGCGTAATGGTAGAAACAACAAAGGAGAAGGCATTGGGCGATCTTGACAACAGAGCCGAGATGCTGAGGCTAAGGATAAGCACCTCTACAAAGCAGTACAACGAGCTAAAAGAAAAAGAAAAACAGCTTGGCGAAAAGCTTTCGCAGCTATATGGATCCAGAAGCCAGTGATTGCTTGATTAGGAAACTAGGCTTTGATGACCTTGTTAACACCATAAGGTCCTATTTTGAAAAAGAAGTCCTTATAACCTTTCATTCAATAGGCGACAGAGACGCCGTAGGCTCGGCTGTGGCGTTGTCAGAGTATTTGCCCAACAGCACAGTAGCAATGCCTGACTTCCTTACAAACAACGCAAAGAAAATGCTTGCAAGCGTGGGCTACGACAAAAAGATTTCTGCAAAATTCCAGGAAAAGGAAGTAGTTATTGTAACCGATGCCAACAACACTGCTGTTTTAGGTCCATTCGCAAAAGACCTTGCTACATATAGCGGAGAAGTGCTGTTTATAGACCACCATCTCGAGCAGGAAGAGCTGACAACGGAACTGCCAAATGCAAAGTCCGTATTGCTTTTTAGCGACGAAAGCTTTAATTCCACGTCAAGCATTGTTTATGCAGTATTACAAAGGCTTGGAAAGAAGATAAGCAAAGAGGCAGCATTGCTTCTTGTCAATGGCATAACCGCTGATTCGGCTGACTTACAGAATGCAAGTCCGCTTACTTTTTTGCAACTCTCGCAGCTTTTTGAAATCTCAGGTACTTCCTATGCTGCGCTTCAAGAGCAATACCATGAGAACATACCTATAGAGAACAGGTACATGACGGTAGCAGATGTGCAAAGGGCACACGTAGAAAAAATAGGGAACTATCTGCTAGTTTTCGGTAAAGCCACGGAGCATGCAAACGTTGCTGCAGACACTGCCATGAACATGGGTGCAGATGCCGCTGTATTTTGGGCAGTGACACAATACGAAGGTTCGGTCTCTGCAAGACTTAGATCCCCACTTGACAGGAAGCTTGGCATCCATCTAGGAACATTCATGAGAGAGATTGCACCTTTGCTAAGTGGCAGCGGTGGTGGCCATGCATGCGCGGCAGGTGCATACGGGCCAGAAAAAGAAAGGGCGGAAGAAGCAGCCCTGCATGTAGTTAGCAAACTAAGAGAGAAATTCGGAGAGTTTGGAACAAATATTGAAAAATAGCAAACATGACGAGAAAGAAAAGGGTGCAAAGGTAAGTATTTTATTTTTGAGTTTTTGAGTAATAATCGATAGAAATGTATGGATTTGGCGACCCTCAAGAACAAGCAACGCAGCTGATAAATGAAGAGGAACTTTTCAAACCAAAAATAGCTGTTGTTGGAGTAGGCGGAGGCGGCAACAACGCGGTGCAAAGACTTAGCCAAATGGATATAAAAGGTGCAAGCCTCTTCGCCTTCAATACTGATGCAAAGCACCTTGGAATGCTCAATAACAACATTACAAAACTTATACTTGGCAAAGAGCTTACACATGGCCTTGGCGCTGGAGGATTCCCGGAGATAGGTGAAAAGGCAGCTGAGCTCAGCAGGGGCGAGATCGCATTGCTGCTCAAGGATACCAACCTTGTTTTTCTCACTGCAGGCATGGGCGGCGGCACAGGCACAGGCGCCGCACCGATAGTCTCTAGAGTAGCAAAAGAGCAGGGTGCAATAGTAATAGGCATAGTGACCATGCCTTTCTCTCTCGAACGTGTAAGGCTTGAAACCGCGAAGAAAGGAATAGAGAAGCTTAGGCAGAACGTTGACACGCTTGTCGTTATAGATAACCAAAGGCTGGTAGACCTTTATCCAAACCTGCCTATAGAAAAGGCGTTTGCGCTAGCCGACGAGATAACTGCGAAGGCAGTTAGAGGCATAACTGAAACCATAACGCAACCAAGCCTGATAAACCTAGATTTTGCAGATGTCAGAAACATAATGTCGGCCGGCGGGCTTGCAATGATAAGCGTAGGAACAGGGCAAGGAACTAACAAGGTAAGTGACGTTGTGGAAAGCACACTTAAGAACAAGCTCCTTGACGTGGATTATTCAAAAGCTACTGGCGTGCTAATCCACATAATAGGCGGACCTGACTTAACCCTTGGTGAAGCAAATGAAATAGGTACGAGGCTTACTGAGCATATAGCGCCGAATGCCAACGTCACTTGGGGAGCCAGATTGGATCCTACTTATGAAAATAGAGTAGAAGTTATTGCGATCTTTACTGGCGTGTCTGGAGCTTCTGTGCTAGGCAAAAAAGAAGAGCACACAGAATTTGGCTTAGGCATGCTCTAACTAGGCAAGTTCTAGTTCTACATCCAAGCTAGGCTTTAGCGGCGAGGCTCTAGAAGCCCTTGTTGAATTTGATTTTGCTTCCTCCTCTATACTGACATCGCATCCTAGCATACTTTGCATATACTCGATAGCAGTGCTAAATGCTTGGTATTCCTCGCTGGATGAAATCTCAATAGGCTTAAGCTCTATGCCCGGCTTCACAAACTGAGCAAGATATTTTGCGGCAACATCTTTGTTTACCTTGCCTTCAAAACCCTCTAGAGCTCTAGCAATGTCCTTTGATTCAACGTACTTGTTGTAAAGATCTCTTTTCCACTGGTCTGCAACTATTACCCTTATCCTCTTCACCCTCTTACCTGATTTCCTCGTCATAAGGTTAGAGACTTCTTTTGCATCCTCTATAACTGAGTCTATCTCTTCTTCAAGCGTCTCGATTTTTTCGCTTACCAAGTCTTTTCTAGCTTGAGGCCACTTTTCAAGAGATACAAAGGTGTTATTGCCAAGCTGGTGCCAAAGTTCCTCGGCAAAGTGCGGAGCTATAGGTTGAAGCATCAGCGCTATGTCGGAGATAAAGTCCTTTACAACAATTGCGTTGTTGCCGCCTCTTGCGAAGTATCGCTTCAATTCTATCACACTGTCGTAGAATATGCGCTGATACGCTTCTCTAAACTCAAAGGCATCCATCGCCTTTGTTGCTTGCTCTACCTTCCTGCTGAGCTTTGAATAAAGCCAATAGTCTATTTGCTTAAGGCCACCGCTTTGGAGCGAGTCAAGCTTCAGCGCAGTATCATACAAATACTCAAGCCTTTCCTGGATGCCTCTAACTGCCTTTACAGAAAAGTCTGCATCGCTATAAAGGTCAGCACCAGCAATAAGGTTTATCCTAAGGGGATCTACGCCGTAAGTCTCGGCGCCGTCTATTAGCGGCACAATGTTTCCAAGGCTTTTGCTCATCTTTTCTCCTTCCATAAGAAGCATGCCATTGACCACTATCTGCTTTGGCCAATATTCCTTGTTAAAGACTGCAAGATGGTTGAAAATATACATGGTAAGGTGGTTCGGTATCAGGTCTAGTCCGGAGTGGTTTGACGTTTGCCTATACCAGTAATCGAAAGACTCTCTGCATCTTTTAATTATTTGGTAGTCTATGCCAGTATCTTTCGCAACCTGCTCTATATCGCCCTTACCCAAGAACACATAGTCAAAGAAAGATGGCTTGAGATTCTCTGGCTCTATCCCCCTTATTATGTGAGAGATAGTATAGAACGCTGGGTATATCGTTGAATCGGAAAGCGATTCTATTATGTAGTTTTTGTCGAGAGGGAATCTCGTGCCAAGCCCTTGTGCACGCGCAACAGCACGGAGATTAAGCCATTCTACAGTATTTTCAAAAGCCGACCTTATCTTTTCCGGCACCAATGTCATATTCGGCAGATGTGCCCTTACCTGCTGCTTCCACTGCTCGTCACCATAGTTTAGGAACCACTGATTTTCCACAATCTTTACAACAATTTTTGCGCCGCACCTGCAATAGACCGGTGCATTCGCAAGAATGTAAATTGGCAATGCGTTCTTGTCGTTAAGCAGCTTCTCTTTTATCTTCTCCCTGGCTTCTGGCTCTCGCATCCCCTCGTAGCCCTCTACTGTCATTATTCCGTATCTGGACTCCTCCTTATACTCGAGCTTTGTTGCTTCTTCTATCTTCTCCTCGCTTGCATCTATGCCGATTCCGAGCGCATCAAGATATGCCTTTGCCAGCGGCTCGCCTTCTTTTTCAGCAACGCTACCGCCTGAGCCCAATTTAAGAACTGGAATTGGCAAAGGAACGGGCATGCCCGCTTTTTTCAGCCTTTCCAAAGCGACATAATCAAATGGCGCATGAGCTGGCACGCTCATCACTATTCCTGTGCCCAAATCAGGCTTTACAAAGAATCCGTGGTATACTGGCACCTTCACTCCATTCATTGGGTTTATGCACTGCTTTTCTATGAGCTCCTGTCCGCTAAGTTCTTTCAATATGCTTATCTTTAGCTGAAAGCCCAAAATGTAGCTTGCTTCTTTGGAGATGTAGAAGCTTCTTTCATCTTCGCCAATTTTGCAAAGGACATACTGGCTGTCTCTGTTGACAAAAATGTTGGTTACGCCGAATACGGTCTCAGGCCTATACGTGGCACAGAGCATATACGCATCTTCGCCATCGACCTTGAACGCTATCGCAACCTCCTCCTCAATCTCAGGCTCGACATCATGCAGGGTGTCGTGCATCCCAACAGGATTGTTTTCATTAGGGCACCAGCCAACTGCGTGCTTGCCTTGAACAAGAAGATGCTTGTCGTTGAGTATCCCAAACTGCCATTCTACAAACTTGCTGAAGAAAGGCTCTGTGGAGACAAATTTCCTCCTGAAGTCTATGCTTAGACCAGACCTTGCAAAGCTTGCCTCGCTGTTTTTGGTGAAATATTCGGTTATGTAAACAGGGTCTGTCATCTTTGCGATGTCCTCATCAGGGATATGGAAAAGTTTGAGCTCTTTTATAATTTCTTGGTCGTTGTTCTTTATGCGCTTTGCAAATGCAAGCACAGGTGTTCCGGTAGCATGGAATCCCATAGGAAAAAGGACGTTGTAGCCTTGCATGCGCTTGTACCTTGCTAGTGCGTCAGTAATGCTGTATGTTCGCAAGTGACCAATGTGCAGAGGTGTGTTTACATAAGGAAATGCTGCGAAAACCATGTAAGCTGGTTTGTCGTTTGGCTCTACTTCAAATATCTTTGCTTCTTGCCAATTCTTCTGCCATTTTTTCTCTATGCCCGCAAAGTCCGTAAAACCACTAGAAAGAAAATGCCGTTAAAGATTAATAAAGCAAACGTGGAGCCAGGAAGGGGAGTCGAACCCCTCTTTGCCGCTCTGCAGGCGGCCGCATAGCCGATCTGCCATCCTGGCCCAATAATTCTATTGCTAGCATGCTTAATTAATATTTTATTGACCTGCAAGCAAAATCAGACAATCAGCTGAAGGATCAGCGCTATGATGAAGCCCATTACGCCAAGAATTAATATTCCCAGAAGCACGATTTTGAGCGTTCGCATGAACTCGTCGTGCGTTGGCTTGTAGCTTACGCTCATTATGTGCTTTGACTCCTCGTAAAAACGCTTTATGCCAGTGATTGGGTTAAGATTCATGCTTTTATTTTCCTGTTTTCTTTAATAAGCTTTTTGATTCAAATGCTAATGCCGATCTAAGTGTGTAACATGAGCGAAATAAAGAAATGTATAACTGCTAGCTGCATAATTTACAAGGAGGGCAAAGTGGTGCTAGTGCACCACAAAAAGCTAGGCATTTGGATTTATCCTGGTGGCCATGTGGACCCAGGCGAACATCCGCATGACGCTGCACAAAGAGAGGCGCTCGAGGAAACAGGCTTAAAGGTGGAGCTGGTTTCTTGCGGCGACATAACAATAAGAACCAATGATGCGATTTCCCTGCCTATGCCTTTCGCGATTTTGCAGGAATATGTGCCATATCAAACCGGTGCCCACTTGCATTTTGACCTGATCTACGCAGCAAAGCCAGTATCGGGGGAGCTTAGGTTGGCAAAGGATGAAGCAACAGACATAGGATGGTTTTCAAAAGAGGAAATAGAAAAGCTAGATACTTTGGACAACATAAAGCAGGTTCTTTTGGCATTCTTTGCAAAATGCAAGTTAGCCGAAAATATCATCTAAGTCTGTGCTTCCGTGCAGCATTTCGTCTGCCTTTTTCTTTATTCCCTCTTCAGTGTACTCAGCATATTGAACGCCACCCATAACTACCATTACCTTGACTGTGTTCTTCTGCAACTGAGGTTCTATCTTGGCTCCCCACTTCAGCAGCGCATCCTTGCTTATTCTACTTGCTACTTCCTGGAATATGCTCTCAGCCTCCCTCAGAGTAAGGTCTGGCCCTCCGGTTATGTTTACCAATGCCCTCTGCGCAGTGCTAAGGTCCACATCCAGCAGCGGACTCTTTAATGTGTTTTCTACCGCTATTAATGCCCTATCTTTTGTTTCCACTCCATTGCTCTCTCCCAAGCCTATTACTGCATAGCCTGAATCCTTAAGCACGCTCCTCAAATCTGCAAAATCCAAGTTGACCATGCCGGGTTTTGTAACCATCTCTACTATTCCCTTTGTTGCATTTGCAAGCACTTCGTCGCTTACCTTGAAGGCCATGTTAAGCGGAAGGTCTGGCGCAACGCCAAGAAGCTTGTCGTTTGGTATTATTATTGTGGTATCGGTCATGCGCTTTAGCTTTGCCAAGCCCTCCAGGGCGTTGTGCATTCTTAGCCTTCCTTCGCTGGAGAAAGGCAAGGTGACTATGCCAACTGTTAGCGCGCCGTTTTCCTTTGCCTCGTGCGCTATCACAGGAGCTGAGCCTGTGCCTGTGCCGCCGCCGAGCCCACAGGTGACAAAAACAAGCTGTGCGTCGCTAAGCATGTGCCTTATTTCTTCCTTGCTTTCTAATGCGGCTTCTTCTCCGAGCTTTGGATCACTGCCTGCTCCCAAGCCCCTAGTTGTCTTTTTGCCAAGCAATAGCTTTCGGTGCGCCTTGGTTATGGCGAGATGGTGGGCGTCGGTGTTTGCCGCTATGAGCGTTGCGCCCTCTATGTTCATCTCGAACATTCGCGAGATCGTGTTGGAGCCGCTGCCGCCTGCGCCTACAATGTATATCTTTGGCTTTGCAGCCTCTATGAATTTAAGCAATTCTTCGTCATCGGGAGAGGTGAAACCTTCAGCCATAACATCCACTTATCTAGTCGCCTGATATAAAGACGCTGCTAAGAAATAAATACTTTTTGAGAGGTTAGCAAAAGCAAGCAGGGCATAGGGTATAGGCAAATCGAAAGATTGATATTGCTAAAGCATGGAATTGTTTTCATGGCGAATGTTGTTTTTGTTTTTGGCACTCCTGGGGCAGGGAAATCGAGCACACTTAGCGAGCTTGAAAATATTGCGAATGGCAAGGCGGCAAAGGTGAATATAGGGGATGAGATGCTAAAGCTTGCGCAGAAGGAATTTGGCATTACTGATAGGGATGCAATGAGAAAGATCAACAACTATGCAGAAATCTCAGAGAGATGGAGACAGGAGATATTGGAAAGCATAGCTAGGCAAGAAGGTCTTGTGCTAGTTGATACTCACGCAAGCATAAAATCAGAAAGCAGGCTTAGCCCTGGATTAAGCTTTAGCGACCTCGATCTGCTAAAAGGCAGCGCAAAAGCAATTGTATACATAGATGCTTCAACAGAGGAAATAATTGCTAGGAGGCAACGTGACACTACAAGGAAAAGGGAGCAAGAAACACCTGAAGATATAGACCTTCAAAGGTCTATCAACCTGGCAATGTGCTCACTGTTTTCAGCATACCTTAATATACCCCTTTACGTAATACATAACAGAGAGGGTAAGCTAGAAGAAACTAGGAAACAGCTTGCTAAAGTGCTAGAAGGCTTGGTATGATGCTCATTGCTATTGCTTTGATCGCTATTGCGGCGCTATACGTGGTGTTTTCAGTATATTTGCAAAGAAAGCTGGTAAACCCTGCCAGGCTTCGCGAAGTCCAGGAAACGATAAAAGCGAAGACAAAAGAGCTCAACGAGCTTAGCAAAAGCAATGCTGGCGCAGAGGTGCTTGCACAAAAGCAGAAAGAGCTTATGCCGCTTCTGAACGAAACAATGAAGATGCAGTTCAAGCCTATGCTAGTAATCTTACCCATTTTCGTAATTCTGTATTACCTGCTACTTCCTCTGGCTTTTCACGGTACTGTCAGCTTCTTTTCAATAAAGATGAGCTACCAGCTTTTCTTCATACTTTTTAGCTTCGTATTTGGCATTATTGCCTCTATAGCTGTATCGCTCCATGACAGAAAAATAGCAAAAGCACAAGCTGCGCTCAGAATGTCTCAATCCTAGGCCACACAATCTCTTCTTGTTCGCTGCTCATCTCTTCAGCAATCTCCACTGCACTTATCCTGCTATAAACTACGGCAAGAATAGAAAAGAGGGTTATTACTGCTATTACTGCAAAATATGTTGCATTTGTATTCAAGTACTCGAAGCTGGATATGATAAGCATAGCAACGGCCACAGAGCCAGATGCAATGTATACCCTACCAAGCTTAAGAAGCATCAGCACGCCAGAAACGGCAAGGGCTAGAAGCATTATGAAATTTAGGAAGCTCATACCATAAGCATAGTTGGCACTGTTTAGAAAGCCGAAGAAGCCGACCTTTTGCATATAGCTGAAAAGAAGACTATACTGAGAGAAGGTAAAGAATCCAAAAGCAGCGGCGTCAAAAAGAAGAATAAGGCCTGCAACAAGGCTTATTGTGGTCAGTGCGACTTTGCTAGGTTTTGGGGCGCTAGGCGGCTGGGACGCAGTAACTTCTATGCCTGCCTCTTCCGCCTTCTGCCTCTCTATCTGCTCTCTAACTTCCTCCTCTATTTCTCTCGCAATTTCAAGCTCCTTTTCTTGAGGAGTTACTTCTTCTTGGGGCTTTGGCGATGTAGACTTAGCCTGAAACTTTGGCTGCGGCTGCTGTTGGGGCTGTTTTGGCTTCTCAGCCTGTGGGGCCTGCTTCTGGGTTGTCATGCCCCTTGCCTTGAATATCATTATGTCGTTTACATCTACAGGCATCAAACGCCGAGCCTCTTCCTATTGGCCAAGGCCTTCTTCTTTTCAAATATGCCAAGGTGCTTTGCACAGCTTATGCAATAATAGACTTTCTTTCTCTCAAAGAACCTCACATCGTTGGATGTGTGCAAGTCTGTAGAGAAAGAAACTACCTTCTCGTAAGCTACTGCCTTGCTTCTTGGCACTTTCCTTCCGCAGTTGTCGCATGTCACAAGTTCTTCTCTTCCTCTCATACTATTGCCTTTTGAAACTACCTTTATATTATTTTGTCTATTAAGTTTAATAAAGTGCTCACATGAGAATCCTTGTCATCAGCAATGTGCCAAAGGCTTTGGATCAAGTCGTAGATTCGCTTAAAGGCCACAACATAGTGGCAAAGGAAATGCCTATGCAAACGCAGGAGCTCGTAGATGCAGTTGCAAGTGAGCTTGGAAAAGGCTATGATGTGTGCGTAGTTGTGGCAAAAGATCCTGTAGGTACAGGCATATTGTTGAACAAGCTCACCGGCGTTTTTGCTGCTGTTTGCAATAATCCTGAGGATGTAAGCTTGGGAAAGGCGAACAATGCCAATGTCTTTATACTTAAAAGCAAAAATCAGCAAAACCTTGAAATCATAAATGCAATATCTGGCTTAGGCTATTCCAAGAGATTCTTTTCCCTACAGTTCCCGAAATTCCAGCTGAGCCTAGGCAAGCAACAAAGGCAGCAACAGGCACAGCAACCTCAGCAGGCCAAAGCTAGGCAACAACAAGCACAACAGACAAGCAAAGAGGAGGAAGTGGAAGAACAGCAGAAAGAGGAGGGAAAAGGAATATTGGGAAAGATTAAAAACGCACTAGGAATCGTTTGATGGAGAATTGCAAAAAGATTGTCAAGCTAATCCTGCCTGCAGTAAGGCTTGCGGTTACTAGAAAGGCCGCTGCAAAAGGAATTTCTCAGGTAAAAATTGCTAAATATCTCGGAATTGCTCAGGCAGAGGTGAGCAAGTACATAAACGGCAATGTGTCAAATCACATAAAGGAGTTGGCAAACAAGGTAGCAAGCAGCGAAAAGCAAATCGACGAAATAGTCGACACTATAGAGAAGACAGGAGATGAAGAAGCCGTTTCGAAAAAGATCGATGCTTTGTGCGCCGAACTAGGCAGCAATATATAACAGGATTATAAATTTTTAATGCTAAAATAAAAGAGTGATAAAATGGCAGAAGAGCTGAACCCGTTCAAAATAGCACAAAAGCAGCTTGAAGATGCTGCTGAAATAATGCAACTCGATAAGCAGGCACTTGAGCTTCTAAAGGAGCCTCAGCAAACAGTGATTGTGAATTTCCCTGTAGAGATGAGAGATGGCACAGTAAAGACCTTTACCGGTTTTAGGGTGCTTTATAACAATGCAAGGGGCCCAGGCAAAGGAGGCATAAGATACCACCCTGAGGAGAATTTGGACACTGTTAAAGCCCTAGCTGCATGGATGACTTGGAAAACTTCGCTGGCCAACTTGCCGTATGGTGGCGCCAAGGGCGGAGTTATATGCGACCCTAAGCAGCTAAACGACAAAGAGCTTGAGAACTTGTCAAGAGGATATATACGCGCAATAGCAAACTTCATAGGGCCAAATGTGGATGTGCCGGCGCCTGATGTCTATACTACTCCCCAGATAATGGCGTGGATAATGGACGAGTACAGCAAGCTAAAAGGCGCCAACGAATTTGCGGTCATAACGGGCAAGCCTCTAGAGGTCTGGGGTTCAGAAGGCAGGTTTGACTCCACAGCCATGGGAGGCATGTATGTGCTCAGAGAGGCGGCAAAGCTAAAGGGCATAGACCTTAAGAAGGCTAAGGTAGCAATCCAGGGCTTTGGCAATGCAGGGATGTTCGCAATGGATCTTGTTACGAAACTGTTTGGCTCGAAAGTAGTGGCGATAAGTGATTCAAAGGGTGGCGTTTACTGCGAGGATGGACTTGATTTTGAAAAGCTGAAAGAAGTCAAGGCGAAAAGTGGCAGCGTACAGAACTATGAAGGCAATAATGTAAGGAAGATAAGCAATGAAGAACTGCTTGAGTCTGACGTTGACGTGCTCATACCTGCAGCAATAGAAAACCAAATAACAGGCGATAATGCGGACAAGATAAACGCAAAGATCGTGCTAGAACTAGCAAACGGGCCAGTTACACCTGCAGCCGATGCCATATTATGGGAGAAGGGCGTGCTTGACCTTCCTGACTTTTTAGTCAATTCAGGAGGAGTAATTGTTTCTTATTTTGAGTGGGTGCAGAACCTGCAGGCATACTACTGGACAGCAGATGAGGTTTACAAGAGATTAGATACCATAATCACAAGGTCATTCAACGACGTAATAAGCACTCAGAAGCAGTATGCTGATAAAGGAAAGAAGATAAGCCCGAGAACTGCTGCATACATAGTGGCTGTGAGCAGGGTAGTGGCTACTATGAAAGTAAGGGGCTGGATCCACTGAATGCTAAGCCTTCTTCAAAGCCACAGGAAGCTTATCGCCCAGCCTGACAAGCTTTACATAGAAGAACGCATGTGACTCTACATCATTTGTCAGGCTTACTGCATCTTCCTTGTAATCATACCTAAGAAAAGCGCTCTTGCCATCGTCATCAGCAAAGGTGTAGTAGAAAGTAGGCACATCATTTTCAAGCTCACCAAGAAGGTTGAATGCGCCAAACACGTTTTTGTTGCCATCCTTGACAACATATGCGATTGGCAAAACTTCCTCCTGAACTGTTTTTTTGACAAAAAGCTTTGCCATATCGAGCAAACTCTCTAGGCCAACAGTAGGAACGCTTATAGTTCGTGCTTTTGCCTCAAGCTTGCTAAAATCTGCACTAACCACTGCTAGCGAGCAACGTGTATCTGACGCAATAGCTGCAACGTCTTCAATCCTATCAACCATCTCTACCGCTTCTCCGCTCTTATCTAAAGAGTAAACAAGATATTTCTTTGCCTGTTCAACAGGAAAATAATAAGCCAGAACTGTGCTATCGAGCTTCTCGCCCAAAGCTACCAGTAAATTGCTGCCATTCCTTTTGTATAGAAAAAGAAGGTTGCTCTTGTCTACACTGCACGCCCGCCTGCATATGTCGTTAATGCTTTTAGCTTTTAGCAGCAAGAGCCTGTTTGCCTGGACCATATGCTCACCTGCTTATCAGCCTTAGCAATTGCATAAGAGCATAGGCTGGTTCGTAGATGATTGGCGATATCAAAATACCCTGGCTCAATGCGGCATAGTCGTTTCCCACACTTACGTTGACTATAAGAGTTTCAGGAAAGACCTTTTTAACAAGCGAGCTTGTGGCTGAGGCTACAAAAAGCTTGAAATGATAAATGCCAGGCTCGTTCTCATACACTGGCAAATAGAATATTGTAGGAGCATCTTTCTTTGCTATTACCTCATAGCTTTCGGCAAAGGCAGGAAGGCCCTGGGTATATAGCAAGAAAGGATCGTCGGAAGCCCCTGTGTTGTTTATGAAAACGTGGAGGTTTACAGGCTGGCCCACGCCGCTGTGCAAAACCAATGGCGAGGCATTAGCTATTAGCACATCGGGCGTGACATTGATAAAGGCAGTAAAGGTAAGGTTTCCAAGGCCTGAATAATTTCCTATGTTAACAGCTCTCGCCACTATGGCATAAGTACCATTCGGCGCATTCTGAGCTACTGTTATCTTGAGCTTCATTGGATTGGCGTAAAGCGGTGAGGGCTGAGACGTCCATCCAGAAGGCAAGCCTATTGCTTGCAGCGTATCCCAGCCTATGTTTATCAGCATGCCATTTGCGTTAGTAGTGTCTGCAGACGCATCAATATAGAAGCTTTCGCCAGGCCCTACCTTGCCTATATAAAGGCTGCTGCCATTGTGGAGCGTTGCCTGCACAGGATAAGTCAAGCTAAGGTATGTTGCATTGGCAAACACTATTGAGGCGAAAGCAAACAACAAAGGCAAAAGCTTCATAATTTAGACTGCTAATGCAAAAAATATAAATGAGTAACCACTTTTGTTTCTGCTTTGGTGAACGCTGTTTTAGCTTTTGAGATTTTTAACAAATTTTTATGTTATTTTACAAAAAATATTGGAAAAAAGCAAAAATTTATATATCTGAATGGCGTTAAATAAAGCATGCCTCGCAGGACCTTACTACTCAATACGCCACAGCAGAAGGGCGAGAGCGCTTCAGAGCTTACAGACATGCTTTGCAGCGCGTTGGGCATAGCAAACAAAACTGAGGATAAGAAGGTCTTCAAGGAGATTGTAGAAAAAAGCCTTAGGGGAGTAGGAGTAACAAGCAAAGCGCTCAGCAAAGAGCTAAAGCTTCCAAGAAGCACAGTAATATACAAGCTCAATTATTTCATAGAAAGCGGCCTTGTAGTAAGGAAAGGTAGGCAATACTTCCTAAGGGGAAGCAATATGGAGGAAACAATACAGCAGCTCGAGGCAGAGGTAGAAAGCACTTTCGATAGGTTGCTTAAGCTTGCTTCGAAGCTTGACAAATTGATAGAGAGTGAGCTTTATGGCAAATGAAGAAAAGGGCAATGACACAAACAAGAAAGAGCAGAAGCTGAATGAGGACAATGCGAACAGCAATACCGAGGCCAAACAACAAGAGAACAAGGCACAGGGCAACGGGCAGCAACAGCAAGAAAATGAGCTTGAAAAGAAGGACAAGGAAATCGCAGAACTCAAAGACAGGCTTCTGAGGCTTGCAGCAGAATTCGACAACTATAAGAAGAAAATCGCAAGCGACGTGCAGTCGGCAAAAGATGTTGGCAAGGCAGAACTCATTTCAAAGCTCTTGCCTGTTATAGATGCCTTCGAGATAGCACTTTACTCCTCATCGCTCAGTGAGCAGCAAAAAGAAGTAACCAAGGGCTTCGAGCTCATCTTCAGCGAGCTCTATGAAACCCTTAAAAGCGAAGGAATGCAAGAAGTGGAAGTCAAAGGAAAATTTGACCCATATACACAGGAAGTTCTGCTTACAAAGCCCAGCGAAAAGCCTGAAGGCAGCGTAATAGAGGTAGTAAGGAAAGGTTATGCTTTCAAAGGCATCCTGTTAAGACCTGCGAGCGTAATCGTATCAAATGGAAAGAAAGAATGAGGTGATATTATGGCAAAGATAATAGGAATTGATTTGGGGACATCAAATAGCGCAGCTGCAGTACTACAAGGAGGCAGACCTGTTCTAATACCAAGTGCGGAAGGGGTGACGCTATACGGCAAAGCGTTCCCTAGCTATGTGGCCTTCACCAAAGACGGCCAAGTGCTAGTAGGCGAGCCGGCAAGAAGGCAGGCAGTGGCTAACCCAGAAGGCACAGTAACGGCATTCAAGAGAAAAATGGGTACAGACTATAAGTACAAGATCTATGGCAAGGAATACAGGCCGCAAGAGCTTGCTGCTCTGCTTTTGCAGAAGATAAAGAAAGACGCAGAGGCTTTCCTCGGAGAAGAAGTGAAGCAGGCAGTAATCACAGTGCCAGCATATTTCAACGACAACCAGAGGCAGGCAACAAAGGATGCTGCAGAAATAGCGGGGCTTGAAGTAGTGAGGCTTGTAAACGAGCCTACTGCTGCGTGCTTAGCTTATGGTATAGACAAGGCCAACACTGAGCAGAAAATACTAGTATATGATTTTGGAGGCGGCACGCTCGATGTAACTATCATGGAATTCGGAGGTGGAGTGTTTGAGGTAAAGGCGACTAGCGGTGATACCCAGCTAGGCGGTACTGACATGGATAATGCAATAGTAAGCTTCTTGCAGGGAGAAATAAACAAGCAGTACGGCATAGACATAAGCACAGATGCACAAGCGATGCAGAGGCTAAGGGAAGCGGCTGAGAAGGCAAAGATAGAGCTCTCCAATACGCTGACAACGCAGATAAACCTGCCATTCCTAGCAATGGGCAAGGACGGCAAGCCAATAAACTTTACATATGATCTTACTAGAGCCAAGCTGGAAGAGATAGTCTTGCCTATCGTAGAAAGAACAAGAATTCCAATGATGCAGGCATTAAAAGACGCAAAGCTAGAGCCAAAGGACATAGACAAGGTAATACTAGTAGGCGGCCCAACGAGAATGCCTATAGTACAGAGATTTGTAGAGCAACTACTGGGCAAGAAAATAGAAAGGGGCGTTGACCCAATGGAAGCAGTGGCTTTTGGAGCAGCAATACAGGCAGGCGTACTAACAGGCGAGGTAAAGGACATAGTGCTGCTAGATGTCACTCCGCTTTCTCTAGGCATCGAAACCCTTGGCGGGGTAATGACTGTGCTTATACCCAGAAACACTACAATACCTATAAGGAAGTCGCAGATATTCACCACTGCTGAAGACGGCCAGACTGCAGTGGAGATAAGAATATTGCAAGGTGAAAGGCCGCTGGCAAAGGACAATACACTGCTAGGCACATTTACACTTACAGGCATACCTCCAGCGCCGAGAGGCACTCCACAAATAGAGGTAACATTCGACATCGATGCAAATGGCATATTGCACGTAAGCGCCAAGGACAAAGCAACGGGCAAGGAGCAGAGCATGCGGGTAGTCGCGCCTAACAAGATGAGCAGGGAAGAGATTGAGCAGAAGATAAAAGAGGCAGAGATGCACGCTGCACAGGACAAGGCAGAACTAGAGCTCATAGAAGCAAAAAATGACGCAGAATCCCTGATTTATGCAACAAATAGGACACTCAAAGACTACAAGGACAAGATACCCAAGGATATAGCAGACAGGGTTGAGACAGCAATCAAAAACCTGGAAGAGGCAATGAAAGGCAATGATACCGCTGAGATCAGGCAGAAAATAGAGGAGTTGAAGAAAGAAGCAGAGGCCATAGGAGCAAGCCTGTACGGTGCACAGGCAGGAGGCAGCTTCGGGCCGGGGGCAGGCCCAGGCTCCTCTGATTCAGGCGCAGGCGCTGGATCAAGCGACTCTGATGTAAATTTCAGGGTTGAGAAGTAATGGCAAAGGACTATTACGAAATACTCGGCGTACCAAGAAATGCCACACTAGACGAGATAAAGAGAGCCTATAGGCAGCTTGTAATGAAATACCACCCGGACGTGAACAAAAGCAAGGAAGCGGAAGAAAAGATGCGGGAAATAAATGAGGCATATGCAGTACTCAGCGACCCTGAAAAGCGTAGACGCTACGACATGCTCGGGTCGGAACAGTTCAGCCAGGAGTATGGCCCAGAAGACATATTCAGAGGGTTTGACATCGAAAGCATCTTCAAAGATCTTGGTTTGAATTTTGACTTCGATTTTGACCTGTTTCCAGGATTTGGCAGAGAAGGTTTTAGCAGCGAGCAGCCTAGGGGAAGCGACATTCTTTACAAGCTCAATCTTACTTTTGAAGAAGCTGCAAAAGGGGCGGAAAAGGAGCTAACAATCAGGCATGTGAAGAAATGTCCGCACTGCAATGGAACAGGTGTAGAGCCTGGATATGGCTACGTTACTTGCGACAAATGTGGAGGCACTGGTAGGCTTGTCAGTTTTAGGAACACATTCTTTGGCAGGCTGCAGACTGTCACTGTGTGTGACAAGTGCGGAGGAAGTGGCAGAATACCTGAAAAGAAGTGCAGCGTATGCCATGGAAAGGGTGGCGTAGTAGGAGAAGACAAAATTAAGGTTGAAATACCGCCAGGAGTAATGGATGGAATGCGGCTAAGGCTTAGTGGTATGGGGGACTATGCCAACGGCAGAAGCGGCGACCTATACCTTGAAATTCATATCAGCAAAAGCAAAGTGTTCGAAAGAAGTGGAGATGATCTGCTAGTAACAGTAACTATTCCTTTCTATACCGCTGCACTAGGAGGCGAAATAGAGGTGCCAACGCTCGATGGCGTAAAGAGAATCGTAATACCTCCAGGGACCCAGCCAGGCACAAAGATAAGAATTCCAAACGCAGGAATAAAGCATTTTAAATCGAGTGGAAGCGGAGATGAGATAGTAACGCTGAATGTAGAGATACCAAAAAGCCTCACACCAAATGAAAGGAAACTGCTTGAAGATTTCAAGAATTTGAGAGAAAAGAAAAGGCCCTTCTTCTAGCCTAGAAGATGCTCCTACCTTGCTTCTTTGCTACACGCCTTGCAGTAATAATCATCAAAATTGCTATGAGAAAACCTAGCAACACTAACAATGAACCAAAGTATGTGTTCTTGGCAACAAGGCTAAGCCCCAAAGCGATGGCTATAAAGGAAAAGAGAGGAGGTATTGCGGGCAAGCCTATTTTGTATGTCTTGAGTAGATACATAGTAAATACAAGGCCCAGCGATGCACCTACCGCTATCACCACGGCGAAGAAGTAGCTTGCAAATGAAAAGTAAGCGCTAACTGCAAGCATGAGCGGCATTGTCAAATCGCCAGTACCCAAGGCGGTTTGCGTAGGGACTGGCAAAGCACCTTGCCTTATTGCCTGCTTTATTTGTTTGTTCCTTATTTTTGCCTTGGCTAGCAGCTTCTTGAGCTCTTTGATGCTTCTTTTGCTGAGATAAGCCTTGGGCACCAGCTCTACCTCTGAAGAGCCTACAAGCAAAGCCATATTCCTGTCCACTGCTTGTTTGCCCAATGCAAGCATGTGCTTTGTTACAAAAACAGCCACATAGTCATAGGCAGCTATTATCATCATAAAGGCGAAGGCCACAGTAAAAGGAAGGAAGCCGAGCACTATCCCTGCGCCCAAGCTGGCGATTATCGCAACCTCGTTTCTCAGCCAAGGCTTCCTATATTTCGCAATCATAAGCAGAATAGGCAAGGCTATCGAAGCTGCTACTACCTCTGGCACATATGCCCGTTGCGGGAATATGCTGCCAAGGATTATTAGGAAAAGGTAAAATGAAGCAATTACCACTATTACGCCTTCAATAATCGCGTAGATCGCCGCACCATGGTAAAACTTGAAAATTAGCAAAAGGAATACAGTTCCGGCTAGCACATAAAGAAAGAACCAAAGTGCATCGAAGGATGAAGCCTGCTGCGTGGGCGCTACAGCTACCGGCGGCAAAAAGAAGAATACGATCAGCAAACCAAGAAACTGGACTAAGAGGAAAAGGGATATGATGTAAACAAGCTGCCTGTATTCTATTATTCTCTCCATTACTCTGCCTCGTGCTTTACAATCTTGAGCTCTCCTGGTTTTGGCATATAAACGTCTCCGCTCCTCTCGAGCTCGTCAAGATATTTTATTGCCGTTTGCCTATCTATTCCCATCTTTTCGGCTTCTTCGAGCACAGTAGTAACCTTTGCTGTTTTCTCCTTCTCCTCAAGCTCCTTTATGATGTTCATCAACGCGTTGATCTTGTCTACTTTCTCTTTCGGCATGCCTGTTTGCAAAATGTCAATGTCCCTCCTTCCGCTTCTATCAACAGCAAGCGTGTTAAGCATGTACTCGAACAAAGATATGGCAACGTCTGCGTCTCTGCTTGTAACCACAGGCGAAAGCCTTGCTTTAGCGCTGGCCTCTGCAAGTCTAACAAGACCTTCTATCTGCCTAGGCGTTATTGGCGTTACGCCTTGCTTTAGCCCAAGCTTCCTAAGTTCTATGTAATAGTTTGCTATTCTATCGCTCGCCTCCCTAAGCAGCCTAGGCTTTATGTTTTTCCTTGCGTAGGCTATGTATTTTCTCAACAGCTCTGGATCTATAGGCGGGGCTGCGACTTGTTCGTATGCCTCGACTTGCTCGAGCTGTGCGCCTGCTGCTTCGTGCTGAACAAGTATGTGTTTTGCTATATTTCTGTCAAGCTCCTCATCCATAAGATCTGCTATTGGGAAGATCAGGTCAAATCTTGAAAGCAATGCTGGAGGTATATCAAACTGTTCAGACGGATAAATGTTCTTTTCAAACCTTCCAAACTTCGGGTTTGCTGAAGCTAGAATCGAGGTTTTTGCATTGAACCTTGCAACTATGCCCGCCTTTGCCACGCTAATAGTTTGCGACTCCATTGCTTCGAGAAGACCTGCTTTGTCCTCGTCGCTTATCTTATCAAACTCGTCTATGCATACGGTACCTCCAGACCCTAAAACGAGCGCCCCAGCTTTGAGCGTCCAGCCGCCTTCTGAAAGCTCATCTCTCTCTGCAGTAGCTGTAAGGCCTGCCGAGCTTACAGACTTGCCGCTTACATAGATTCCCTTTGGCACTATGCTGGAAACCGCTTGCAAAAGCCTTGTCTTGGCTGTTCCAGGATCGCCAATGAGAAGAATATGTATGTCGCTTCTTATGAGCCCGCCGTCAACAAGGCGCTTGTCGGGGGTTCCGCCAAAAAGCTGCAGCACTATTGCCTTCTTTATCTCATCATAGCCATAAATTGAAGGGGCAATAGACTTGGCCAGCTTGTCAAATATGAGCGGATCCTTGGCAAGCTCTATTATCTTGGCTTCCTCCTCTGGCGTTATTTCAAGTTCGGCAAATTCTTTCTGTTTTGGCTTAACAGATACAGCATCTAAAAACATAGTAAATACAGACTTTTCCTGCTTGCCCCTGCTTGTAATTCTGGGCCTTATGCGTAAAATTCCAGTAATATCTGCCCTATCGCCAGGCAAGACGCTGTTTACAAGATCATCTTGAAGCCAAATTTCCATATGGAGGTTAGGCACATTGCCCTTAAGCTTTTCTAGAGGGTCTTGTATTTCCAGCTTCTGCAAGTCTATAAATTGCGACTCTTCGGTAACTTGCTTTAGCGATCTGTGCTTGCATTGTGGGCAAACCTCAGGCACCTCCTCGTGCTCTATATCGAGCTTTACTACTGCTCCGCACACACTGCAGCGAAATACGCCAACGTGAACCTTTGGCATTATTTCTGAGCGCTTTGTAATTAGAGAGTCTATGGTAAGGAGCTTGCCTATTTCGTCAGAGCCAACATCCTGCAAGAGCGGCGCCGCAGAGGGGTCTGAGTTAAAGAACCTCACATACATGGGCTTTGCAGGATTAGGTGCAGGATTGAGCTTGGCAAGGGCTTCGTTTGCAGCGAGAATAACAGGATCTGGGTTGTTTAGCAGTTCCTGCGCAAGCTCATGGTCAAACCTCTCTAGGTCTACAATGTCTACATAAAGAGACCTTTTCTGTGGGTAAACAATAAGCAAGTTTTTAATCTGCTCGGAATAGTAGGTATTGAGAAACTCGAGGAGCCTATCCTCATACTCTCTGGCAATTGCTGCTTCCATGCTTCCCCTATTAGATTGATTTAAACAGTTATTTAAATGTTGCAAATGCCGTGTTGTTTATTTGCCTTCCCCTTGGATTGTGAAAAGTATTTTAAAATAGAAGTCGAAAAATAAAACAGAGGTGGGGAATTGGCTAGTGGCTTAGACTCCGCAGAAAAAGCCACAGATAACGCTGCAACTGAAGAAAAAACTTCTGTGTTTCTTGTAGGAGAAGCTGGCGGCGGGTTAGTTTGGTTTGACAAGGACAATTGGGTTGGCCTATACCATATTTTGAAAGAGAGGATACTGACAAATGATGCGCCTGCTGCAATAATTTTTCATGGTGAAGTACTGCCAGCTTTGCCCAAATACATAACTAAAGGCGGCTACAGTAAGAGCCAGCCTCTGCAAGAGCACATAAACAGCCTGGATTTGGCTGTAGTGCAAGTAAAGCCGCACTTATCAAGGATAGCAAAACTGGCAAAAGAGAAAGGAATCGAAATATACTACGTAATGGGTCCGAGCGACAGAGACAATATTGCTAGAGAACACGACATGCTGGTGCGGATCTATACCAACTCTCCGAAAGACTTGCTGCAAATGATTGTAAGCATAAGGGAAAAAATTAGAGCGAATAACAAAATAATCGAAACTACAGAAAAAATAATGAAAAAGGAGCTTGAAAAAAGCACACAGAACACAAGCAAGATCCAAAACATGCAAGAAAAGATTAGGCAGCTAAGGGAGGAAAATGAAGACTTTGAGAAGCTTGATCAGCTTTATATTGAGCTTGTAGGGCTCTGGCTAGAAGAACATCCGGATGAAGAGGAGCAAGACAAATCTTTGAATCCTGAAGAGAAAGGGAATATCTCTAGGATTGTCAACGAAATTAGAGGAAGAGGCACTGAGAAAAGCGAAATAGAGAAGAAAATAGAGGAATTGACTAGGGAGCTAGAGAAGACCGACAAGGAAAAGGAGCCTGAAAAATATAGACAGCTAGATGAAGAAATAAAAAAGCTCAACAACGAGCTCAAGAAAGGAACGTACAAAGATATTAGAAAAACTAAGCAGAAGGCTGAAGAAGGCGTATTTAAAAGGGAGAGGCCTGGAGAGCTTTACACAGGCCACTACGCAGGATCCAAAGAGCTAGATACGCTTGCATTTGAAATAGCCAAGGCTTATATCGTGCTCAACATACGAAACGCTTTCGGAAGAAGAACAAATGTTGAAATACTTCCTGAGCTGGTAAATGACATATCTATAAAAGGGCACTCTTTCAGGGTCTCTGACCTGCCTTCTGAAACATCAAGAGAATATCTTTCTGTACAGACCAATTTCAAGCCTCTAGTGCAAGGGCTAACAGGCACAACGATAGTCACTATGGCGCACACAGCCTCTTACCATGTTGACACGGTTCCGCCATATAATGATGTGAGGAAAAATACAGGAGTAGTATATGAGGTTGCAGTGCCGCCCATTATAGACGGAGAAAAAGTTATAGATGCTTGGAGATCGGGCATTAATACTCCGCTTACAAAGGTTATAAAGAAAGGCAAAGGATTAACTACAGGATTTGTGGAGGTAACCTTTGATAGCAATGGCATAAAGACAACGTATTATTCATATGAATTCTTGCATCAAAAGGCAGGCGAGGAATACAATATACAAAAGGATGTTTTGAGTAGATTGCTAAGGAGCAATGGCAACAATATTACAGAAAAGCCGAGTATAGAAGACATTATTCAGATTTATAACAAGTTGCCTGAAGAGATGAATAAGCGCCTAATTCAGTTGGCCAAAAAATATTTCCCTAACGCGCTGGAGCTACCAAAGTATGAGCGGGAAGAAACACGGCGTCTGGATGTTTTAATGATAAACGATACACATATCGGCACTGCAGGCCTCGGCGAGGTTACTACTCCGCGCATGCTCAATGCTTTGCCGGAAAAGCTAAAGAAATCAGGTTTCAATCCTTATCTGCTTTTCTTTGGAGGAGATAACATCGAAGGTGCTTATAAGGCTATAAAATATGAGAAGTACGAAGAGCGCGACATACGTGGTATACATCAGCTGAAAGGCGCCTTAAGGATTAAATACGAAGCTTGGCTGCAAGAGCATCAGCCCATACCGAGCACGAATGACCAAATCGCAGAGCTGGTAAACGACATAAAGCCGTTGCTAAGACCTGCTAAAACAATACTGCTTGTTTCAGGCCAACACACTAACAAGACCTACTCTGACAAAACAGTAGATGAAGCCACTGCAGTAAGGGATGTGTTGCTGCCTATTGCTTCCAAATACGGCGTAGGCGAAAAAGACATTATTGCAGTGCCAGGCGGAGACAAAGGAGTTGGAGCGATAAGACTTGACGATGGTACTGCCATTTTTGTTGCACATAGTTTGCCTAATGGGCTACGATTTCCCAACGAAACGGTATTGGCGCTAGGCGCGGATAAGCATCAGCATATAGTTGATGTAGAAACCGATCTGGGCGGGCACATGATTTCGAAAATAACAGGCGCTTCTTCTTCGCCGATTACCCACTTTGTCAACCAGATAGGCATATCAACAAATCAGTCAATGAGGGGCTTTACTACCGTTTCTGCAGAGCACGGAAACAGAACTCACAAACTTCATAAGCTTGAAACATGCTTTATATCACTAGACGACCTGATGCCATTAATAAGAAAAGGATTAGAAAGAGATTTTGGCAAAGAAGACCTGGAAAAGCTTGAAAAATTTGAAGAAGGGCGAATTACAATAAAAGCAAACAGTTAAGTTTACCGCTTTTCTACTCCTCGACGTAAGGAGCAAGATAGTAAGTTATCGAAGCCTCGCCGATTTTGTAGCTTAGCTTGAGAGGCTGGTTGGTCTTGAGCGACA
>ERZ1669247.229-NODE-229-length-23429-cov-4.083982_pt1 | contig 23429 bp, 27 predicted proteins | sample MGYA00579297_ERZ1669247 | MGnify/ENA primary metagenome ERZ1669247 (study PRJEB41166, sample SAMN08046056) | hot springs metagenome | biome: hot spring; feature: acid hot spring; material: thermophilic sediment; isolation source: thermophilic sediment from acid...
TTGGTCGGGGAGACAGGATTCGAACCTGCGACATCCTGCTCCCAAAGCAGGCGCGCTACCAGACTGCGCCACTCCCCGATGGCGCCAAGCATAGCGGCCCCGGGGAGGTGGGTCAATCCAGACGGGCGAGCTTGCGGCGCAGGCGATCCAGTTCGCCCCGCGCCATGGCTATGCCATCGTTGAGGCGAGCGCGCTCCTTTTCCGAGAGCTCCTTGCCTTTTTCCACCAGTTCCTCGCTGTAGATGGCGATGGTGTCCAGCAGTTCCTCCACCCGGGCGTTCATGCGCTCCCGCGAGGCAGCCATGCGGTCCCAGGCCTTGTTGGCCTGACGGCGCAGCTGCTCACGGGTGCGCTCACCCGCCTGCGGGGCGAAGAGCAGAGCAACAGCGGCTCCCGCCAGCGCACCGGCAACGAGTGCCGTGCCCAGTGCGCCGTATCCCAGACCGCGATCTTCGTCGTCATATTCCATGGTGTTTCCTCCGTGGTTCAGGTGATGACCGTAGGCTGTGTACGCCCCGACAGCGCTTGCAGACGGCAGAGATCCCGCCCCAGCCCGATGAGATCTTGCAGCACGCGCTGCGGATTCTGCATCTGTCGTTGGCTATCCCTTACCTGCGTCTCGTGGTAGATGCGCAAAGTCGCCCCCGAGGTCCCGGTTCCCGAAAGACGAAAGATCAGTCGGGCTCCGTCGTCGAACAGGATCCGCAGACCTTGATGCAGGCTATGGCTACCGTCCACAGGATCAGTATAGGCGAAATCGTCGGCCAGCCGCACTTCCCGTCCTGCGAGTTTCTGTCCGGCAAGTACCGGCAGTTGGGTGGCGACGGCGGCTATCAGGTCGGCGCCCACCTGTGCCGGCAGATCCTCGTAGTCGTGCCGGGTGTAATAATGGCGACCGTATTCCTGCCAGTGCTGGCTGAGAATTTCGGCCACGCTCTGGCCGCGGGTAGCAAGGATGGAGAGCCAGGCCAGCACGGCCCAGAGACCATCCTTCTCACGGACGTGATTGGAGCCGGTGCCAAAGCTCTCTTCGCCGCAGAAGGTGATGGCGCCGGCGTCCAGCAGATTGCCGAAAAACTTCCAGCCCGTGGGCGTCTCATAATGGGGGATGCCCAGGCGCTGGGCGACGACGTCCACCGCCTGGCTGGTGGGCATGGAGCGGGCGACGCCGTTCAGGCCTTCGCGATAGGCGGGGATGCAGGTAGCACCCGCAGCCAGTACAGCTAGAGACTCGCTGGGTGTGACAAAGATGCCACGGCCGAGGATCATGTTGCGGTCACCGTCCCCGTCCGAGGCCGCACCGAAATCCAGCTGCTCGCCGGAGAGCAGGGCATCCGCCAGATCCTTGGCGTAGACGAGATTGGGGTCGGGATGTGCACCGCCAAAATCCGGCAGAGGGTCGCCGTGCACAACGGTACCGGCAGGCGCCCCCAGGCGCTTTTCCAGGATCTCGTGGGCATAAGGCCCGGTGATGGCGTGCAGGGCATCGAAGCGCATGCGAAAACGGCCGCGCAACAACCGCGACAGAGCATCGAAATCAAAGAGACTTTCCATCAGCTCGGCGTAATTCTGGACGGGGTCGATGACCTCCACGACCAGATCGCCCAGGCGACTCGTGCCCAGTCGGTCCAGGTCGGGGTCCTGGACCTCTGTGAGGATGCGGTAGCCATCGATGACCTTGCTGCGCGTCCAGATGGCCTCCGTCACGGACTCCGGCGCCGGGCCCCCATTGCTGACGTTGTACTTGATGCCAAAGTCCTGATCCGGCCCGCCCGGATTGTGAGAGGCCGTCAGGATGATGCCGCCGTAAGCCATGCTGCGACGGATCAGGGCCGATACCGCCGGCGTAGAAAGCAGCCCGCCGCGTCCCACCAACACCCGGCCCCAGCCGTTGGCCGCCGCCATGCGCAGGATGACCTGAATGGCCTGCCGATTGTAATAGCGGCCATCGCCCCCCAGGATCAGCGTTTTACCCTGCCGATCCGGCAGCACATCGAAAATCGCCTGGACGAAGTTCTCGAGGTAATGCGCCTGCTGAAAGACGGTGACCTTCTTGCGCAGGCCAGAGGTGCCCGGACGCTGATCCGGGAAGGGCGTGGTCGGGACGGTGGCGATGGGCACGGTGCGCCTCAGTTATCCAGGGGGATGTCGAGAATGGTGGACTGGCGTGTGGCGTCGGTGCGCACCCAGAGGGTGTATCCGCCAATCTGCCAGGTAGTGACGACGGTGGCGCCACTGTCGATGGCCTGGCGGCTGGCGGCGGCGAGGTCTTCGTCCATGCTCTCCTCCCAGTCGCCGGTGACGTGGCGGCGAAGGATCTCCTGAGGGTCCACGTTGCCGGCCTCGAAGATGGCCCAGGCATCGGGAGAGGCCAGGATCTGGCCCAAGGGGAAAAGCATGGGCTTGGAATCGCTCATAGGGAAAAACCTTGGCTGCGGAGAAAATCTCGACTGGGTGCCGCGCACTCGTCCATGAGCTGTCGCCGATGCGGGTTATGCCGCACCCGCCGCGCCAGCAGCACCGGCTCTGCGAGACCGGCAGCGGCATAGACGTTGGCCGAGGGGAAGAAACAGCTCTGCAAAAACTGGTGGATGACCCGCCGCAGCAGCGGGCTCAGCAGGCGCTTCTGCCAGGAACTGAGCCGACGGCTGCGCTCTTGGATGGTGGCACGGGCAAAGGCCATGTGCCGAGCCTCCTCCCGCATGTGGATCTGGGTGATGGCGAGTACCGCGGCAGGCAGCTTCTTATCTGCAAAGATCCGCCGATTGAGGCGGTCTGGGATGTTCTCCCCCACCAGAATGGTGGCCCAGAAGGCCGCCGAACTCTCCGGCGCAAAGCGCGCAAAGGCACTGGCCAATCGTGGCCGATCCCGGGCACCGGACATGAAAGGAATCTGGGCGCGCCGTTGCAACTCCAGAAACATCAGACTGTGCCCGATTTCTTCGCGCATCTCATGGAGCTGATAGCGGTAGGCGGCGGCATCTCGATACATCTCCGCCAGCCGGTTGCGCCCGAGGCGCTCTATGAACAGGGCCTCCAACCATAGACCCAGTTCACAGAAGGCCACGAATTCGGCGTGGGAAAGGCGGATCCGCTCTTCCGCGCCAAGGGCGTCGAACTCCGGCAGGCCATAGAGCGACAGCAGCGGTTCCGGGAGCCAGAGCTCATCAAAGCGCAGACTGTCCCACGGCACGGCCGCGACCGGATCGCGATAGTGGCTGCTGTGCTCGTTCAGACGCAGCAGCAGGGCCTCGTGATGATGCCGAACGACAGCGGACGACGGAAGCGGTTCGGGACGGTTCATAGCCGCATTCTGCCACGTTGCGGCAGGGTCTCCAAGGCCGGTGGATGCCCGTCTCTGGTGAAGCAACGCACGGACTGGCAGCTTGGTTCCAAGATCGGACTTTGCGCGCGCACCGCAGCTGGCGCACAATATTGATGTCCAGGGGGTTCCATGTTCGACAATCTCACCCAGAAGCTCAGCCAAAGCTTCCGCAACCTGCGCGGTCAGGGGCGGCTCAGCGACGACAACATCCGCGATGCCCTGCGCGACGTGCGCATGGCCTTGCTCGAGGCGGACGTCGCCCTGCCCGTCGTCAAGGATTTCATCCAGTCCGTGCGGGAGCGGGCGCTGGGCGAGGAAGTCAGCCGCAGCCTGACGCCGGGGCAGGTCTTCATCAAGATCGTCAACGACGAACTGGTGGCGCTCATGGGCGCGACCAACGACCGGCTGGATCTGCAGGTGCGGCCACCCGCCGTGATTCTTCTGGCCGGCCTGCAAGGGTCCGGCAAGACCACCACGGCCGCCAAGCTCGCCCTGTGGCTGACGGAGCGGGAGAAAAAGCGGGTACTCCTGGTCAGTACCGACGTCTACCGGCCGGCGGCCATGGACCAGCTGCGCAATCTGGGCCGCGACATCGGCGTCGAGGTCTTTCCCAGCGATCCCAGCCAGGCCCCCCTGCAGATTGCGCGGGACGCCCTGGCCGAGGCACAGCGCAAGGTCATGGACGTGCTCATCGTCGATACCGCCGGTCGTCTGCACGTGGACGAGGAGATGATGGCCGAGGCCAAGGCCCTTGCCGCCGCCGTCCGGCCGGCGGAGCTCCTCTTCGTGGTGGATGCCATGACCGGCCAAGATGCGGTCAACACCGCCAAAGCCTTCGATGCCGCCCTGCCGCTGACGGGTGTCGTCCTCACCAAGGCAGACGGTGATGCCCGCGGCGGCGCGGCCCTTTCCATCCGCGCCATCACCGGCAAGCCCATCAAGTTCATCGGCGTGGGCGAAAAGGTGCGCAAGGGCCTCGAGCCTTTCTACCCCGATCGCATGGCCTCCCGCATTCTCGGCATGGGCGATATCGTCAGCCTTGTGGAGCAGGTGCAGCAGGACGTGGACCACGAGCAGGCCCGGCGCATGACGGAAAAGCTGCGCAAAGGCAAAGGCTTCGACCTGGAGGATTTCCGCGAACAGCTGCGTCAGCTGGAGCGCATGGGCGGCATGGCCAGTCTGATGGACAAGCTTCCGGGCATGGGCGAGCTGCCGGCCGAGGCGCAGAGCGCGCTGTCGGATCAGAAACCCATGCGCCGTCTGGAGGCCATCATCAATTCCATGACGCCCCAGGAGCGCCGCCACCCCGAGATCATCAAGGCCTCGCGCCGCCGCCGTATCGCCGCCGGCTCCGGCACCACGGTAACGGAGGTCAATCGGCTCCTCAAACAGTTCGAGATGATGCAGAAGATGTTCAAGAAGATGGGAAAGGGCGGCAAGGGCCTGGGACGTCTGCTGGGGATGAATCCCAAGAACCTGCTGAAGGGCGGTCTGCCCTTTTCCTGAAAGCGCGCCTGAAGTCTTTCAATGGCCGACATTTTTGGTTACGATACGCGCCTTTCCCAGCACGCGTGAGTGCCTGCGGGTAGTCCAAGGAGAATCTATGGTAGTCATTCGTATGGCAAGAGGCGGCGCCAAGAAGCGGCCTTTCTACCACATCGTGGTGGCCGACAGCCGCTTCCGGCGGGATGGACGTTTCATCGAGCGCTTGGGTTTCTACAACCCCATCGCCAATCCCTCGGAGCTTCGTATCGACAAGGAGCGGGCGGCGTATTGGTTGGCGCAGGGCGCGCAGCCCTCGGACACCGTGGCGCGTTTCCTCAAGCAGGAGGGCGTGAGCGGGGCAGGTGCCACAGCCTGAAGATGCCTGGACCGTCCTCGGACGGATCTCGGGAGTGCACGGTGTGCGCGGCTGGGTCAAGGTGTTTTCCTTTACTCAGGAGCGCGACGGGATCCTCGACTACCCCCACTGGTATCTCGGCAGCGAGCACAGGCCGGTTCGGGTAGTGGAGGGTCGCCTTCAGGGCGGTGGCGTGGTCGCCCGTCTGGAAGGGATAGAGGACCGCGACCTTGCCTTGGGCCTGGTCGGGCGTGAGATCGCGGTGCCCGCGTCGGCCCTGCCAGCCTTGCCGGCCGGAGAATATTACTGGTTCCAGCTGCAGGGGCTGGCGGTGGTCAATCTCTCCCAGGAGTGCCTTGGCAGAGTGTCCGGGCTCCTGGAAACCGGGGCCAACGACGTGCTGGTGGTGCAGGATGAGCAGGGTACGGAGATCCTCATTCCCTGGGACGCGCGTGCGGCCGCAGGGGTGGACCTGGAACAAGGGCGGATCACGGTGGATTGGCAGCGGGATTGGTGATGCGCTTTGACGTCATCAGCATCTTTCCGCAGCTCATCGAGCAATACCTGCAGGAGGGGGTGGTTGGGCGCGGTCTGGCGCAGGGCCATTTTCGACTGGGGCTGTGGAACCCGAGAGACTTCAGTACCCTTGCGCATCGTCGCGTAGACGATCGTCCCTTTGGTGGGGGGCCGGGCATGGTGATGATGGCGCCGCCACTGTTGGCGGCCATCGCCGCCGCCCGGGGTGAGAATCCGGGGGCGCCGGTGATCTATCTGTCGCCCCAGGGGAAGGTGCTCCATCAGGCGGCGCTGCAACGCTTTGCCGACCTGGAAGGCTTGATACTGCTTGCCGGGCGCTACGAAGGCATCGACGAACGGGTCATGTCGGCGGTGGATGAGGAGTGGTCCATCGGCGATTACGTGCTCGCCGGCGGCGAACTGCCGGCCCTGGTGCTCATGGAAGGGGTAGCGCGCCTGCTGCCGGGGGTGCTGGGGCATCCCGATTCGGCCGGGGAGGACAGCTTTGCCCGAAACGGCCTGTTGGACTGCCCGCACTACACCCGGCCGGAGCGTATCGGCACGCAAGAGGTGCCGCCGGTGCTGCTGTCGGGAGACCATCGGCGGATCGCCCGCTGGCGCCTGCGTCAGGCGCTGCGGCGCAGTCTGGAGCGCCGCCCGGATCTGCTACAGGCCCGGGGTCTGAGTGCCGAGGAGCGCGCTCTGTTGGAGCAAGAGGAAAACTGAAACGAGCGGGTAGGTCGGATTTTTTGAGGAGTGGGTCATGAACGTCATCGATGCGATCAATAAAGAGCAGATGGGTGCGGAATTGCCGGCCTTTGGTGCTGGCGATACCGTAGCCGTGCACGTCAAGGTCAAGGAAGGCGACCGCGAGCGCGTCCAGGTTTTTGAGGGTATCTGCATTGCGCGCCGCAACCGCGGTCTGCACTCGGCCTTCACCGTGCGCAAGATCTCTAACGGCGAAGGGGTAGAACGGGTGTTCCCCGCGCATTCTCCTGCGGTGGTCAAGGTGGAAGTGAAGCGGCGGGGCGATGTTCGTCGCGCCAAGCTCTACTACCTGCGCAACCTGTCTGGTAAGGCCGCGCGGATCAAGGAAAAGCTGGGCTGATGTCGGGCCCGGACCCGGAGCCCACATCGCGGCTCCGGCCACGGTTGCCAGGGTCGGCCTCGGAACAGGATAGCTGCTGGGCCGATCCGCAGGCGGCCAACTCCTTCCGTCTGGACCTGTGGCCCGCCATTCTGGGACGCTGGCAAGCGTATCCGGACGACGTGGCAGTGCTGGAAGGCGTGGTGGAGCAGCTCAGCTGGCTACAGGAAGCCCCTTCCATGGCCGGTTCCTGGGCGCTGCCTTGGCTGGAACGTTGGCTGGGTCCCGGCAGAGCGGAAACTGCCACCGCCGCCGAGATCATCGCCCATCACCACGCCGATCGGGCACTCCCGCTGGATATGGAAGGGGAGGAGTTCGGTCGTCGTCTGGCAGCACGTGATCCCGACGCACTGATGTCCCTTCTGCTCAGCATGGCAGAGGACGAACGGGCGCGGGAGCTGGTCGTGGCCGGTCTTGGTCTCAGCATGGCCGCCGATGCCGAGGCGGGTGGCTTGCGCTGCCGCTTGGCGGCGGCCTGGGCAGCGCAGGCAGCGACCTTGGATAACCAGGATTTTGCCGCCTCGGCCTGGCTTCTGGCACGCAGCCACTGGTCCCTGCCGGCCTCCTGCGCCGTGGTGGTACCCGAGAGTGTGTCGCCCAGTAGCACGGGGGATGAAAAACCTCTGCTGGAGAGTCTGCGCCAGCGAGATCTGCCCGCCTTCATGCAGCACCTGCGAGCCATGGGCGACCAGCCCTTGGCAGCCTTGCGGCAGCTCTTTCTCAGTACCGGCCTTGCCATCCTGGAGTGCGCGGAGGATGCGCAGCGGCGCGAGCTCGCTCGACTCTATCTGTGGATGGGAAGCAGTCTGCAGTTGCCCCACCGCAGCCGCCAGCAGAGCCGGCGCCTGCTCTTCGGCGTCGCCGCTGCCCTCTTTACTCAGGCCGGCTGGCAAAGACTCGACGGGGTACCGAGCTTTCGGGAAGTGCAGAGCTACGGTGAGGCTGTGCGTGCGGGTACAGCAGGCCCACCCACCCATCCATGGCAAAGCTGCCTTGCCGCGACCCAGGACGGTCAGCCGGAACACGAGGCGCGGTGGTGGCAGCACACGGCTCTGCAGTATGCTGCCTCGAGTGCGTGCGAGCGACCGTATTTTTTTGCGCTCTGGCACATGGCAAAAACGGCGGGTGCATTAGGCGGAGGTCCCTTGACGTGGATACATCCCCTGGTATTCCAGGCGCTGCATCGACCCTGAATGCCTACCACTGGCAGCCGGGCTGGGGCTGGATCGAAGCACAGTTCCAGGACGGTGCTCTGATCCGCCTGGCCTTTGCCGACGCGCCGTCCCTTGCGGACCCATCACTACCATCGGTAATACCTGCGCCGGCATCGCTGCGCGAGCTTTTGGATGCTTATTTTTCGGGCCAGCCCATCGCAGCGCGGGATGCGCTGCAGCGTCTCCCCATCCGCCTGCAGGGCACTCCGTTCCAGAAGCGCGTCTGGGCCGCCTTGACGGAAATACCCTACGGAAAAACGACCCAATACGGCCTTCTGGCTCAGAGTTTGGGAAGTGCACCGCGGGCTGTGGGTCAGGCCTGCAAGGCCAATCCTGTCGCCATTCTTGTCCCCTGCCACCGCGTTCTCGCGGCCACGGGCCTGGGTGGGTATGGCGGCTTGCGCAGCGGACCCGCATGGAGCCGCAAGGAGGCCCTGCTGCATCTGGAGGGCGCCCGTTGACAGTCGCCGAGGGTGAGGCTGTGGCGCCGCTGCCGGGTGGAGAGGATCTGACGCGTTTTCTCGATCACCTCTGGCTGGAGGGCAACTTGGCCGCCAACAGTCTCGCGGCCTACGGGCGCGATCTGCGCCTGCTGGAAAGGTACCTGGCATCCCGGGGGCGGCGATTGCGCGATGCCGACGCCGCCGATCTGTCCACCTTTCTCGCCCGGCGTCTGCAGGACGGTGCGGCCCTGCGGAGTATCGCCCGGCAACTCTCCAGCTTGCGGCGTTTTTATGCCTATGCGCAACGGGAAGGTTGGCGCGGCGATGATCCCAGCGCGTCTTTGCAGCACCTGCATATGGGTCGCCACCTACCTGCCGTACCCAGCGAAGGGGAGGTGGACGCCCTGCTGGCGGCGCCGGATCGCAGTACCGTTCTCGGCCTACGCGACGCCGCCATGCTCGAGCTCCTCTACGCCACCGGTCTGCGGGTGTCGGAGCTGGTGGGTCTGCTTCGTGCGCAGCTGGATCTCGAGGCCGGTGTGGTGCTGACCTTGGGCAAGGGCAGCAAGGAGCGTTTGATTCCCGTCGGTGAGGTGGCCATGGAAGTCCTCGACCGCTACCTGCGGGAAGCGCGACCGCAGCTGCTCGGGCAGAGGCAGAGTCCGGCCTTGTTCCTGAGCGTTCGCGGCGAGGCCATGAGCCGCCAGCGTTTCTGGCAGACCATCAAGGCCTACGGCGCCAAGGCCCAGATTCGCGCCGCCTTTTCACCCCACAGCCTGCGTCACGCCTTCGCCACCCACCTTCTGGACCACGGCGCCGATCTGCGCAGCGTGCAGCTCATGCTCGGCCACGCCCAGCTGAGCACCACAGAGATCTACACCCACATCGCCCAAGCGCGCCTGCAGAGCCTGCATCGCCAGCACCACCCCCGCGGTTGACAGCGGGCCCCGCCCGCAATGGGGCGGGCCTGCCACCATCCCCCGGGCGACAGCAGGCCTGAAGCGGAAGCGGTCTCAGTGCTTGGGCAGCGTCACGACCACATAGATGCTGGATGGACCCTGACGGACCAAGACCGGAATGGGTGTGTCGGCGGGCAGCCGGCGAACGATCGCCTCCAGTTGTTGGGGTGTGGAGACATCCTGTTGAGCGATCTGCTGGAGGATCATGCCGGGACGAATCCCCGCCTCCGCCGCCGCGCCCTCGCCCACATCCGTGATCACCACTCCATGGTGGATTTTCAGACGGTCCATCATTGCCGCGTCCAGCGCCCGCACGTGCACGCCGAGGCGCGGAATCTCCAGGGCACTGGGCTTGGCCGCCTTGCTGCTGACGGTCTCGTCGGTTTTTTCCGGCTTGGGCAGGGCGCCGACGGTGACCTGAAGGGTTTCGGGTTTGCCGTCGCGGAGAATGCCCAGGGCGGCCGTGCTACCGGGTTTGCTGGATCCGACCAGCAGCGGTAGCTGTCCGACATTGTAGACGGGCTTGCCGGCAAAGGTGACGATGACGTCGCCGGGGCGCAGACCGGCATGGGCGGCAGGACCATTGCTCATCACCGAGGCCACCAGGGCACCCACGGGCTCCTTGAGGTGCAAGGCTTGGGCCATTTGCGGTGTCACGCTCTGCACCTCGACCCCCAAGTAACCGAATTCGATGGGCTTGTGCTCCTTGAGATCCCGCACCACCTGCATGACGGTGTTGATGGGGATGGAGAAGGATAGCCCCATGTAGCCGCCGCTATTGGTGTAGATCTGGTCGTTGATGCCGATGACCTGGCCCGCCATGTTGAACAGCGGCCCGCCGGAGTTGCCGGGATTGATGGGCACATCGCTCTGGATGAAGGGGATATATTCGTCGTCCGGCAGGGGCCGGTTGGTGGCGCTCACCACCCCTTGAGTCACGGTATTGAAGAAGCCGAAGGGGGCACCGACGGCCAGCAGCCACTGTCCCACCCGCAGGTCGTCGGAATTACCGAGGGGCGCGGTGGGCAGACCCTGGGCGTCTATTTTGAGGAGAGCGGTATCGTAGCGCACCGACAGGCCCACCACCTTGGCGGGATAGGCGTGGTGATTGGTCAGGGTGACGACGATGTGCTGCGCGCCGCGGACGACGTGAGCGGCAGTGACGATGTAGCCGTCGGAGCTGAGAATGAAGCCGGAGCCCAGCGACTGGATTTTCTCCTGCGGGCCTGCGCCGTGACCTCCCTGAGAACCACCGAAATGTTTGAAGAAACGATAGAAAGGGGAGTCTGGTGGGAAGGGGTTGTGTTCTTGGGCGAGGGCCTTGCTACTGGTGCTGCTGATATTCACCACGGTCGGTCCGTAGCGATCGATGATCGGGGTGAAGTCCGGGAGATTCACCAGCGGCTGTGCCGGTCCTGCCTGAGCCGGAACCGACAGGGCCGCGGTGTTGGCCGCGGGCGTCGCCTGGGCGCATCCGCTGAGACCAAGAGTCAGGGCGAGAAGGGCAGTCCCCATGGCCTGGGACAGGGGAAGGCGGTTTTGCGGGGCGTGTCGGCTCACGGATGGAATCTCCTTGTGGTTGGACCTGAGGTCAGGCCGTAGGGTCGGGCGGCGGGTTTGGGCTGAGCCGGTAATCCGGACCGCCGGAGCGTGCCTGATCCGGAGTGGGGTCCGGGGCCAGGCGTGGGGCCACTGCGGCGGCACCGATCAAAAAAGCTGCAGCCTCTCGTTCAGTATAAGGTTCTCGCCAAGCGAGTGCGATACTTTTCCACGAGGGGATGGCGGGCCCCCAGTACCGTGAAGATCTGCAGCAGCGTCCGCCGACCGAGATCGTCGCCATACTGCCGATGGTCGCGTACCAGCTCCAGCAGCTCTTCCATGGCTGGCTCTTCCTGTCCCTGCAAGAGGAGGCGCAGCGCGTGCAGGTAGAGTGCCTGCGCCCGTTCGTCGCCCTGCGCTTCACGCAGGCGCCGCTCCAACTCGGCCATGGGGGGAGCGCTCTGGACAGCCTGGGAGAATTCCAGCAGGGCCTTCAAAGCCTGCACCTCATCTTCCAGCTGAAAGGCCGGACTCATGGCGGCGATGTCGGCGTTGACCTCTTCCCAGCGTCCTTGGGCACTGTGCAGGCGGGCCAGGCTCAGGCGAGCCGCATCGTTGCGGGGGTTGGCCGTCAGCGCTTCGCGAAAGAGCTTCTCGGCCTCGTCTTCCCGTCCTGCCTCCATGGCCGCCAGCGCTGCCTGGCGCAGATCGTCTCCGGGGGGTGGAACGATCCCCTCCAGAAACTTGCGCACAGCCGACTCGGGCAGGGCACCGGTGAATTCGTCCACCACCTTGCCGTCGCGGAAGGCTTTCACAGCGGGAATACCGCGTACCTGAAAGTTTCGCGACAGTTCTGGATTCTCATCGGAGTTGACCTTGGCCAGGAGGAAGGCACCTGCCATTTCTTCTGCCAGCTTCTCGAGGACGGGGCCGAGGGCACGGCAAGGCCCGCACCAGGGCGCCCAGAAGTCCACGACTACCGGCCTCCGCTTCGATTCCTCGAGGACCGCGGCGGCGAAATTGTCCTCACGGACATCGATGACCAAAGCTTGCGCCGTCATATGTACTCCCTGAAAACGATGGCATGTCTCACTGCATGACTGAGCCGATCATGGTAGGACCTCCGTCGGTGATTCTCAATGCATGGAGCGGATGGCGCGATGGCGGTCGCCGTCATTGCGGCCGCAGTCTTGCCAATTCGTCCAGAATGCCCTGCAGTAGCTGCCGGGCGTTGGCGCTCATACCCCGCGCCAGCCGGGCATAGTCTTCTTGGCCGCGTGACAGTGGCCCGAGGGCAGCGCCAATACGCGCCATGTCGCCCCCGGCCCGCTCCATCTGGCTGGCCATCTGCCCAAGCCAGGCCAGCGCTTGGCTATCGCCCTGGCGCGCGGCGTGTACTACGCTGGCAATACCGGGAGCGGCAAGACTGGGGTCTGCGCCCTGATCCAGGGCGGGCAAGCTGTGCCGGTCCTGCAGTCCATTCAGGATGCTCTCAGTGATGACCCGGTCTTCTTCGTCCAGGCCCTCCAGCAAGGCGGGATCGCGTTGCCCGGCGAGGATCCGTCGCAGGACCTGCACCAGCTCACCCCAGCCGTTGCTGGCTGCCGTCTGTAGGTGTGGCTCCAGCGCCTTCTGCTCCGCCGGGTTCTGACAGGCGGCCACCACCATATGGATCAGGCGGGCGTGGGCGCGCCGTATCTGTTCGCGACGCTCGGGCAAGCTGGACATCCTTCCTCCGCATTGATCGGCCACCGTTGCCGCGCCACGGCCAGGTGGTGTGTGCGCCGGGATGGGCGGCACTTAAGCTCTTTGAGTTTGTAGCCCGCCTTCTCTAGAATGTCAAAGCTAGCAAGGCTGGGGGGTGCACCTTGGGGTGGCAGTGGGTCAGTAGGATGGTGTCCTGGGTCGAGGGTGGCGCGGCCATCGTGGCAGCGCGACCGCGCGCCTGGGCACTCTTTGCCCTGTCCGCCGTGGCCGTGGCGGCCATTCCCTTCCCCAGCTGGCTCATGGATGCCATCGCTCCCATCGGGCTGCTCCTCGGGCTGCGTCTGGCCGGCCGCTGTGAGGGAGAGGAGTACAGCGCCACGCAGCTGCGCCACGCCCTGGAGGTAGCGGTGCTCTGGGGTATGTTGTTGGCCGTCTTCGGCATGCTGTTCAGCTTTGGTCAGGAGACGGTCATCCTCGCCGCCTTGCTCGCGGGCGTGGATGGGCACTGGCAGATGCCGAGCTCCGGCGGTTTTCTGGATTGGTGGTTCGGTCTTGGGGAGCGCCTTTCCGATCTGGCCCTGATGCCCTATTTCTGGTTCTCTCCGGCCTTTTTTGGAGTGGCCCTGGCGTTGCACAAGGGACACGGCTGGATCGAGTCGGAGGTGGAGACGACTCTGGCGCTCATTTTCCGACCCGAGGTTCGCGATCCCCTCATCGCGCTATGGGCCATCGTGCTTTTGAGCAATCTTTTTCTCCCCCAGTTTTCCCAGGTCTGGTTGGGACTGCTGGTGTGGGTGCTCGGCCCGCCCGTGGTCTTTGTCGCCTATCAGGATATCTTTGCCAACAAGCGCAAGCCGCCGCGCAAACGGGAACCGGCGCGCAAGGCCTCGGCCCTGGCCCAGCCGGTTCTGCGCCCAGTGCGGGCCAAAGGTTGAACGCGGATCTTGTTGCCCGCGGACATGAAAAGAATTCACGACGAGGTGCAAAAAAACGCCCTTGTCCTGCCGCAGGCCATCCGCTAGTGTGGAGGCCAAAATCCATCATCGAGGAGCTCCCATGTTTTCCAAGACCCTGAATCTATCGCAGTTCGACCCCAGCCTGTGGGAGGCGATGCAGCACGAATCCCAACGTCAGGAAGACCACGTCGAGCTCATCGCCTCGGAAAATTACGCCAGTCCGCTGGTCATGGCCGCGCAGGGATCGGTGCTTACCAACAAGTACGCGGAGGGCTACCCGGGCAAGCGCTATTACGGCGGTTGCGAATACGTCGACATCGCCGAGCAACTGGCCATCGATCGGGCCCGCACCCTTTTCGGCGCCGAGCACGCCAATGTCCAGCCACACTCCGGCTCCCAGGCCAATCAGGCGGTCTTCTTTTCGGTCCTGAAGCCCGGCGACAAGATCATGGGCATGAGCTTGGCCCACGGCGGGCACCTCACCCACGGCGCCAAGGTCAATCTCTCGGGCAAGCTCTTCGAGGTGGTGGCCTACGGGGTACGCGAGGAGGACGGTCGCATCGATTACGATGCCCTGGCCGAGCAGGCCGAGCGGGAGCGCCCGCGCATGATCATCGCTGGTGCCAGCGCCTATTCGCGGATCATCGACTTTGCCCGCATCGGCGAGATCGCCCGCAGTATCGGGGCCTATTTCCTGGTGGACATGGCCCACATCGCCGGTCTGGTTGCCGCTGGCCTGCACCCGAGCCCCGTGCCCCACGCGGATTTCGTCACCACCACCACCCACAAGACCCTGCGCGGTCCGCGGGGCGGTTTGATCCTCTGCAAGGAGGAGTATGCCAAGAAGGTCAACTCGCTGATTTTCCCGGGTATCCAGGGCGGACCCCTGATGCACGTCATCGCTGCCAAGGCCGTCGCCTTCCTCGAGGCGCAACAGCCGGAATTTCGCCAGTATCAGCAGCGGGTCATCGCCAATGCCCAGCGCCTCAGTGCCGTGTTGGCGCAACGCGGTTATGGGGCAGTCTCCGGTGGTACCGACAACCACCTTTTCCTCCTCAATCTGGGTGAGCGGATCACCGGTAAGGATGCCGAGGCGGCTCTGGGTGCGGCGCACATCACGGTCAACAAGAACGCCGTGCCCTTCGACAGCCGGCCCCCGGCTGTGACCAGCGGCATCCGCATCGGTACCCCCGCCGCCACCACACGCGGCTTCGATCTGGGGGAAATGGATGTACTCGGAGCCGCCATCGCCGACGTGCTGGATCGTGCCGAGGATGAAAAGACCATCGCCGAGGTACGGGAGCGCGTCGTCGCCCTGTGTCGGCGCTTTCCGGTCTACGGCTGACGGTGCACTGCCCTTTTTGCGGTTTTGCCGACACGCGGGTGGTGGATTCGCGGTTGGCGGATGAGGGTGAGGCGGTCAAGCGTCGGCGTGAGTGCCCCTCCTGCAGCCAACGCTTCACCACCTATGAGCGGGCAGAGCTAGGCTATCCCATGGTGGTCAAGGCCGATGGCCGGCGGGAGGCCTTCAATGCCGAGAAACTGCAGCGCGGCCTCACCCGCGCTTTGAGCAAGCGGCCGGTGGCCACGGAACGGGTAGACGCGGCGCTGCGCGATATCGAACGGCAGATCCGGGCCAGTGGTGAGCGGGAAATTGCCGCTCGCACCATCGGCGAGCTGGTGATGCGGGCCCTGGGAGATCTTGATCCTGTGGCCTATGTGCGTTTCGCCTCGGTATACCGACGCTTTGAGGACGTCGATGCCTTCAGTGCCGAGATCGCTCGTCTCAAGGCCAAGGATGACAAGGCGGACGCCGGTGACCCCGTCCAGGAATCCTGACGCCCGATTCATGGCCGAGGCCTTGGCTTTGGCGGGTCAGGGCATCTACTCGACGCATCCTAATCCGCGGGTCGGTGCCGTGGTGGTGCAGCAGGGAAAGATCATCGGACGCGGCGCGCACCTGCGGGCAGGCGAGGCCCACGCCGAGGTCTTTGCCCTGGCCGAGGCCGGTGATGCGGCCCGCGGCGCGACCCTCTACGTCACCCTCGAGCCCTGTTGCCACCATGGCCGCACGCCGCCGTGCACCGAGGCGATACTGGCCGCTGGTGTGGCCCGCGTCGTCATCGCCACGGCCGATCCCAATCCACAGGTGAGCGGTGGGGGTATCGCCTTGCTGCGCCAGCATGGCATCGAAGTCGAGTTGGGCTGTCTGGCGGAAGAGGCGACGGCTCTCAATATCGGCTTCATTCGACGCATGCGTTCGGGGCGACCCTGGATCCGCCTGAAGCAGGCGCAGAGTCTCGATGGCTGCGTCGCCCTCGCCAGCGGCGAGAGTCAATGGCTGACGGGCACGGCGCGCGCCGATGTGCAGCGACAGCGCGCGGCAGTCAGCGCCATCGTCGTCGGCATCGGTACGGTGCTGGCCGATAATCCGCGCCTCGCGCCGCGAGTGGACTTTCCCCTGGTCCGCTATCCGCACAAGGTGATTCTCGACAGTGCCCTGCGCACGCCCCCGGAGGCCGCTCTCTGGGATACTCCGGGAGAGACCTGGATTTTTCACCGACAGGATGCGGACCCAGGGCGCCGCGCGCTTCTTGCCGAGCGCGGCGCTCGATTGCGCAGCCTGCCGCCGGGATCCGGCGGTGTCGGCATCGATCTCGCGTCGCTGTGGACGGCGCTGGCCCAGGACGAATGCAACGAGGTCCTGGTGGAGGCGGGTCCGGGGCTCGCCACCAGTCTCCTGCGCGGCGGCTGGGTGGACGAGTGGCTGCTCTACCTTGCCCCCGTGGTGTTGGGTGCGGGGGCCCAAGCTTTCGCCCACCTGGGTCCCTACGCCCGGCTCGATAGGGTGCCCCGTTGGCATCTGCGGCGAGCCGACGCCCTGGACGGGGATGTCAAATTGCAGCTCCTTTCTGCGGAGGGACAATCGTGTTTACAGGAATCGTTCAAGCCTTAGGGCGGCTGCGGCAAAAGCAGGCTCAAGGTGGGGATTACCGCATGGTCTTTGATGCCGGGACCCTGGATCTCGGCGATGTCGCCTTGGGCGACAGCATCGCCGTTTCAGGGGTCTGCCTCACGGCGGTGGGACTTGCCGCGCCGACCTTTGCCGTGGATGTGTCGCGGGAAACACTGGAACGCAGCATTCTGGGCGATCTGGACATCGGTGCTGCCGTCAATCTGGAGAAGGCGCTGCGCCTGTCGGATCGTCTCGGCGGACATCTGGTGGCCGGCCACGTGGATGGCGTCGGCACAGTGCGGGAGGCAGTGCCATCCGGCCGCTCCATCGTCTTTCGCATATCGGCACCGGCGGAACTGCGGCGCTACATTGCCGCCAAAGGCAGCATCTGTGTGGATGGCATCAGCCTCACCGTCAACGCCGTCGAGGGCGAGACCTTTTCCCTCAATCTCATTCCGCACACCCTGGAGCAGACCACGGCGCGGGATTGGCGAGCGGGCCAGCGAGTCAATCTGGAGGTGGATCTGCTGGCGCGCTACCTCGAGCAACTCATGGTCAGGGATGGTGCAGACGGTGTAGAATCTCGCATTACGCCGCAATGGTTGGCTGCCAAAGGATTCCCGCAATGAGTGAAGCCCAGATCAGTCCGACGGAAGAGATCATCGCCGAGATTGCAGCCGGGCGTATGGTGATCCTGATGGACGACGAGGGGCGGGAAAACGAAGGCGATCTCATCATGGCCGCCGAGTTCGTCACGCCCGAAGCCATCAATTTCATGGTTCGGCACGCCCGGGGATTGGTCTGTCTGCCCCTCACGCGGGAGCGCTGCCAGCGTCTGCGTCTGCCGCAGATGGTCAGCCACAACACCACACACCTGGGCACGGCCTTTACGGTATCCATCGAAGCGGCGCGCGGTGTCAGCACCGGCATATCCGCTGCCGATCGTGCTACCACCATCCGTGCGGCCATTGCCGACGATGCCGGCCCCGAGGACATCGTCATGCCCGGACATATTTTTCCTCTGGCGGCGGAGCCCGGTGGCGTCCTGGTCCGCGCCGGACACACCGAGGCGGCGGTAGACCTGGCGAGTCTTGCCGGTTGTAAACCGGCCGGCGTTATCTGTGAGATCCTCAACGAGAACGGGGAAATGGCGCGGCTGCCCGACCTGCTGCCCTACGCCGCCCGGCACGGTCTGAAGATCGGCACCATCGCCGACCTCATCCGCTACCGGCTGGAGCGTGAGCACATTGTCCAGCGCGAGGCCAGCGGTCCCTGGTCGTCGCCTTACGGTACGTTTACCCTGCACCTCTATCGTGACCGGATCCGTCGGGAGACCCATTTCGCCCTGGTGCACGGCGACCTGGCGCAGCGCACGGAACCCATCCTGGTGCGGGTACAGGTAGGCAAGACCCTCACCGATCTCTTCCTCGGACCCGATGGACCCGTAGCCAAGGCCATGGAGCGTCTGGCCAGAGAGCCCGCCGGTGTGCTCGTCTACCTCGACCACCGCGAGGATGGCGACGAACTCCTCGCCCAGGTGCAGGCCCTTCCCAATCCTCCCAAGGGACCGGGCCAGGCGGGCGATTCCGGGCGCATCCTGCGTACCTTTGGGGTGGGGGCGCAGATTCTCACGGATCTCGGTGTACAGCGAGCCGTCGTGCTCAGCGACAGTCAATTTCAGTATCGCGGTATCGGCGGTTTCGGTCTCGAGATCGTCGGTCAGCTTCCCTTTTTGGAGCAGGGTGCAAGCCATGATTGAACGTATCGAGGGACATTGGCGGGTGGACGATCGGCATCACTTCGTCTTGCTGGTCAGCCGTTTCAACAGCTTTATCACGCAGCAGCTGGAGCAGGGGGCCATCGATGCCCTGCGCCGCCACGGGGTCCAGGACGAGCGCATACAGGTAGTCTACGCCCCCGGCGCCTACGAGATCCCGTTGGTGGCGCAGAAGCTCGCGCGCAGCGGACGCTATGCGGCGGTTATCTGCCTCGGGGCGGTGATCCGCGGCGGTACACCCCACTTCGACTACGTCGCCGGGGAGGCGGCCAAGGGGATCGCCCAGGTTTCCCTGGAAACGGGCGTCCCCGTCGTTTTTGGCGTGCTCACCACCGACAGCATCGAGCAGGCCATCGAGCGGGCCGGAACCAAGGCTGGCAACAAAGGTTTCGACGCGGCACTCACCGCTCTGGAGATGGTGCATCTCCTGGCGCAGATCTGAACCGTGGCGGTCAGCAGACGACGATTGGCTCGCGAGGCGCTGCTGCAGGCCCTCTACCAATGGCAGTTGAATCCCGCACCTTGCAGCGAGATCGCCCGCCAGTTTCTGGAGGATGACGAGCGTCTGGTGGGAGCGGACCGGAGCTTCTTCGAGGAGATCTGGGCGCGCCTGTGTCCGGCGCTGGATGCCCTGGACGAGACCATTGCCGCCGTGATCCTGGATCGGCGCTGGGCGGATGAGGTCAGTGAGGTGGAGCGCGCCATACTCCGTCTAGGTGCCTTCGAACTGCGGGACGAGCGGCAGACGCCCTATCGCGTGATCATCAACGAGGCTGTGGAACTCAGCAAGGCTTTCGGCGCGGAGCAGGGACACCGCTTCATCAACGGGGTCCTCGATCGCCTCGCCCATCAGTGGCGCCAGAGCGAGCTGGAGAGCGACGGCAAGAACCCATTGCAGAGCCGCAAATAAGTTCTGGCAAAGTCTGAAGCACTTGTTGTAAGCTACTGTGGCTCAAGGTAATTGCTGTCACATTGGAGGGTCGATCACATGCGCGGGTCCCGGCATCGCACAGAATGGATGAATCGTTGTCTCGGTTTGGGCCTTGGCGTTCTGCTGGCTTCTGCCAGCGCCACGGCCTGGGCACAGGCGCCAGTGGCCAAGGCAGAGGTGGAGGACAATGCCAGCACGCAGCCGGCCAACCTCACCACCGCCAAGCTCGAGAATAGTATCGGTACGCGCTGCGCCCTGGGTGAGGGTGTGCCCCAGGATTATGCCCTGGCCGCGCAGTGGTTCCGCAAGGCCGCGGAACACGGCTATGGCAAGGCCGAATACAATTTGGGTATGCAGTACTACTTCGGTCAGGGTCTGCCCCAGGATTACGCCCTGGCGGCGTACTGGTGGGAGCGTGCGGCCAACCAGAACATTTCGGCCGCTCAGTACAACCTGGGCAATCTCTACTTCATGGGCCAGGGTGTAAGTCGGGATTACCAGAAAGCCGCGTACTGGTGGCAAAAGGCCGCTGCCAGCGGTAACGCCGACGCCAGCCGGAATTTGGCGGTCCTCGCCAAGATGGAACCCGCCGTGCTTCACAGCACGCCGCTGGCGGGTCCGGTGGCGACCAGCGCGGCTGCGCCTCAGGGGTAAACGGACGCAAAAGAGCGTGTCAGTGCTCGGCGCTGCTGTGGCCGGCCTGCGCTCTCATGCTCTCGGCGCGCTCGATTTCCAGTTGGGCGCGCTTTCCACGTTCTGCCGCCAGATCTGCCTCGACCTCAGCAATACGCTTCTCGTGTCGGCGAATCCGCCAGCGATTGCGCAGGTGCGTCGGTAAATAGACGATCAGTGCCGCCACAAAACCCGCCAGGAAACCAATGAGCAGGACCACGCCCAAAGACTGCTGAAACTCCCAGCTCAGGAAGGTCACTTTGGCCGGAGCGTTGTTCTCCACAGCGAAGAGCACCGCCAGGGCGCCGATGATGAAAGACAAAACCATCCACATAACGATCTCCCTCCCTAGATTTTCCCACGAAAGAATACACGGCGCAGCCACCAGAAGCCTAGAGCAGAAAGCACGGGTAGGCCGATCAGCCACAACCACACCGGCAGACCCAGCACATCGCGATAGAGCTCGTGCTCCAGGGTGGCGACAATGGCCAGTCCAATGAACAGAAAGGCTGAACTCGTGCTGATGGCAAGCCGTCGGAGACCATTGCGGAGTTCCTGACGGATGCCGGCGAGGTCCGGATTTTCCACCTGCAGGGGCAGTCGACCCTGGTGCGCCTGTTGCATCAGGCCGTGCAGTAGTACAGGCATCTCCGGTAGGACCAGCCCCCACTGCGGAAACTGTTGCCGCAGCGCATGCCACCAGGCCTGAGGCCCGCGTTGACGGTTGAGCCAGTCGCGCAATAGCGGTGTGGCAATCTCCCAAATATTCAAGGACGGGTTGAAGTCTCGGGCAATGCCTTCGACATTGACCAGGGTCTTCTGCAGCAGTAACAGCTGAGGTTGGGTCTGCATCTGGAAGGTGCGCGTGGTCTGGAAGAGTCGCAGCAGCAATTGGGCCACGGAGATTTCGTTGAGCGGTTTTTCAAAGATCGGCTCCGCCAAGGCCCGGATGGCCGTCTCGAAATCTTGGATGTTGGTGTCGGGTGGCACCCAGCCTGCCTCCACGTGTGCCTCAGCGACCCGGCGATAATCGCGGTTGAAGAAGGCCACCATGTTCTCTGCCAGGTAGTGCTGGCTGGCTTCGTCGAGGCTGCCCATGATGCCAAAGTCCACGGCAATGAATCGCCCATTGTTGGGATCGACGAAGATATTCCCCGGGTGCATGTCGGCGTGAAAATACGAGTCGCGGAAGACCTGACGGAAAAAGATCTCGGCCGCCCGCCGCGACAGCTGGTCGAAATCGATTCCGGCAGCCCGCAGAGCTTCCCGGTGGCCGATGGGAATACCGTAGATGCGCTCCATGACCAGTACCTCGGAGCTGCAATAGTCCCAGTAGATCTCAGGAACATAGAGCAGCTCCGGCTCCGCCAGGAAGTTGCGCCGCAATTGGCTGGCGTTGGCGGCTTCGCGCAACAGATCCAGTTCCCCCCGCAGGGTTTTCGCGTATTCGGCGACCACCGCGCGCACACGCAGTCGCCGGCCTTCCTGGGAGTAGCGCTCGGCAAATTCCGCCAAAGACGCTAGAATGCCGAGGTCCTGCTCAATGATCCGACCAAGCCCCGGTCGTTGGATCTTGACCGCTACGGCGCGACCGTCCAGCAGCTCGCCGAAGTGGACCTGCGCAATGGAGGCCGCCGCCGCAGGTTCCGTGTCCAGATGTTTGAAGACTTTGCCAAGCTCGGTTCCGAGGCTCGTCTCTATCCGCTGGCGTGCCTCTGCCCAGGAAAAGGGCGGCACCGCATCCTGAAGACGCGCCAGTTCTTGGGTGATGGCGTCTGGCAGCAGGTCCCGCCGGGTCGACAGCATCTGCCCGAGCTTGATAAAGGTGGGACCCAGACTTTCCAGGGCCATACGCAGGCGTACCGGAAAGTCGCCCGATGGCTTCGGCATGATCCACAGCAGCGGATTCAGTTTGAGAATGGCCTGATAGGGTTTCAGCAGGGGCAGAAAATAGAGGACCTCGTCCAGACGATAACGGACGAGCACCCGAGTGATAACCAGAATTCGCAGGAAACGCAGGTAGGATTGGCGCATGGCTGCGATTCTAGCACGGAAACTGCCAGCGACGATGTGGAAATCCACAAGCAAATGGGCCCAGAAGGGCCCATTTTTACAGCGACCTAGACACTATATTTACTGCTGAACGGTCTTTTCCACCTTGATGCTGGAGTTGATCTCGACCCGCTGGTTCAAGAAGCGTCCCTCGGGGGTAGCGTTGCTGGCCACCGGATCGTTGTAAGAGTGACCCTTCAGCACCATCCGATCGCGCGGAACGCCATGACGCTCCAGGTACTGAGCGACGCTTTCGGCGCGCAGCTTGGAGAGCTTCAGGTTGTAGGCGTAGGTACCCACCTTGCTGCAGTAGCCGTTGACGTCCAGCACCGCATCCGGGTGTTCCTTGGCAAAGTCCGCGACCTGGTCGAGGACCTTGATGTCCCGATCCAGAAGCTTGTAGGAGTTGAATTTGAAATTGATGCCCGTGATCGTGATCGGTTTACTTACCAAAACCGTCTTTTCCACTGGCGCGATCGGCGCGGGTGCCGGAGCGGGCGCTGGGGCCGGAGCCGGCTTAGCCGCCACCTTGGGTGCACAGTAGGCTGGCGTTGCGCCGTCGGTCACCGGACGGCCACCACGCACACATTGGCCGGTACCGGTCACGACCGGCTGTCCCTGCCCATTGATGGCGTAGCCTTCGTAGGCGTTTTCCGCCAGAGCTGCGGTACTGACGAGCCCGGCGGCAAGCCCTGCGATCAGTGCCACTCTTTTGTTCTTGATCATGATTTAACCCTCCTCTTGTCAAGCCGCTGCCCCGTTTGCTCAGCGGAGAACCGAAACAACCTCCGAAGAATGTTGTAAACGGGCAACGATGTCAAGGGATACGGTTGCCGACGCCCTTGCAGCAGGGTCTCGAGCTGTGGCATTTTGTCGGCTTGGCAGTCGTCGTCATGCGCACGCGGCTGGCCGGGCTTTCTTAAAATCCTCAACCCAGACAGCGGGAATCGCACACGCAGATTCCCGCGGCCGCCTTCTACTTGACACTGCACGGACCCGCGCCCATAATTCGCCGCTACCGTGGGAGGGGTTCCCGAGCGGTCAAAGGGATCAGACTGTAAATCTGACGGCTCTGCCTTCGGAGGTTCGAATCCTCCCCCCTCCACCATAACTGTTTGAGTTGTTTCGGCTTCGGTCGTGCGGGTGTAGTTCAATGGTAGAACCTCAGCCTTCCAAGCTGATGGTGTGGGTTCGATTCCCATCACCCGCTCCAAGTACAGGCCCACATAGCTCAGTCGGCAGAGCACTTCCTTGGTAAGGAAGAGGTCACCGGTTCGAATCCGGTTGTGGGCTCCATTTTTTCGGTCGATCTTGGGTCTTGCTTTTTTGGAGAAAGTCTGATGTCCAAAGGAAAGTTTGAGCGGACGAAGCCGCATGTGAACGTGGGGACGATTG
>ERZ1669247.230-NODE-230-length-23366-cov-16.828236_pt1 | contig 23366 bp, 19 predicted proteins | sample MGYA00579297_ERZ1669247 | MGnify/ENA primary metagenome ERZ1669247 (study PRJEB41166, sample SAMN08046056) | hot springs metagenome | biome: hot spring; feature: acid hot spring; material: thermophilic sediment; isolation source: thermophilic sediment from acid...
ATACAGCCTAAATCTGTTGACAATAGCAATGACTTCAAAAGGAAAAGAAAAATGATGATAATTGTGCTTGTGATCTCTATAACAGTTTCGTCCATTGCATACTTGGGTTCAAATTCCAATATGTCTAATACCGTAAATATAATGAGTGTTACTATAGATGTATTTCTGTACGGAAACAATACATCTGCTCCCTTAATAACAGCAATAACACCATATAACCATGAGACTTTCTATGGAGGCAGTACTTTCACCTTTAGCTTTAATTTAACCAATAATTACAGTGGCAACATAACCTTGCTACCTAACACCTCTATAACTCCAGGATTCGTTCTTAAATCTTTTTCTCCTGCTCTCCCATTAGTATTGCGAAAAGATAGGAGTGATAATATAGAAATGCGTATCACAACTCCGAATTATGATTATGCAGGAAATTTAGATATATTGTTATACGCTGAGTGATCTTATTAGGAATGAAAATCAGGAAAGATTAATGTAATATTGGCTCTTTAAGAGATCAATATGTCAGGGATCATTGAAAGTCCTACTCTCGTTTTTATTCCTTTAATTGAACTCATAATACTTTATGTGACTTCCTTTTCAGTGGCAATTTTCGATATATTATGGTGGTATAGAAGCTATTCAAGGTTGGGAATCCGAGTTAAGGATATTCTAATCTTTTTGAGGAAAGAATGGAAAAGAATGATATTTCAGCTTTTCAAGTATGGAGTATTTCACAGGAAAATTGTCAAAGACAGATTTGCGGGACTGATGCATCTTTTCATTTTTTACGGAATGGTCATATTATTCATTTCCACGTCATTAATTGCTCTTTCACATGATATTCTGAAACCGATCCTTGGATTTGGTATCCTGACTGGAGATTTTTATCTGAATTTTGAATTATGGGCCAATTTTGGTGGTATTATTTTGGTGGCTGGGCTTCTTATGGCCCTTTACAGGAGATTAATTAAAAGAATAAAACTGGACACTGTCGCGGATGATTATATAATTATTGGCTCCCTGTTAGTACTTGCTCTTGAAGGATTCATACTCGGTGGATTGAAGATATATCTTTTCAGAAATTATTTTGATGAATACAGATTTGTGGAATGGGAAATTAGTTTCATTTTCCCATATCTTGGAATTCATGCAACGAATGGGATCCAGCTCTATAGAGATTTATGGTTCATCCATATTATGACAGCTTTCGCAATAGCAGCTTATATACCATTCTCAAAACTTTCTCACATTGCTCTATCAAGTGTTGGAATCTCAGTCAGAAATATAAAACCTAGAGGAGAAATTACAACTCCATTCCTTCTCTCAGAGGCTTTAGTATCTGGAAATTTTGATCTCAAAGTTGGGGCAAAGAATGTTTCTGATCTTCCCTTATCAAAAAAAATAGAGGCTATTTCTTGTACTGACTGTGGGAGATGTGAAAGAGCATGTCCTGCCGTGATGTCTGGCAGTGACCTAGATCCAAGGGTAATTCTTCAGAACATAAAGAAAACTGTCTATGACGGAAATGTTGAAATGAGCAATATTATAATGAGTGAAAATGCTGCATGGGCTTGCACGACCTGTCAGGCGTGCGTAGAGGAATGCCCAGTATTAATTGATCCACACTCATTTGTAATAGAAACCAGAAGGAATTTGATAATGGAAAGCAAAATACCTAAAGAAACAGTTGATTACCTCAACAATCTGACATATGCACAGAATCCTTTTGGTGGAGTTCCTTCTGAACGAGATGATCTTTTAAAATATGCACCAAAATACGAAAGTTCAATGGATTTACTATACTGGGTAGGATGTATGGGCGCCTTCGATCCCAGAGGAAAGGAAAATGCAAAAATTGTTATGGAACTGCTCAAGAAGGGAGGGGTTAAATTTGGGATTCTGGGATCGGAAGAAAAATGCAACGGGGAAACTGCAAGAAGAATAGGAGAAGAAGGTAGATTTCAGGAACTTGTCAACCAGAATATAGAAACATTCAAGAAATATAATGTTAAAAAAATAGTGACCGCCTGTCCACACTGTTACAACACATTTAAAAATGAATACCCTAAATTCGGGCTTGAGGTAGAGGTTGTTCATCATTCTGAAATTTTGGCAGATCTAGTTAAATCAGGGAAGTTAAAAGTAAAAAAGAATCCAGAAACAGTAACACTTCACGATCCCTGCTATTTGGGTCGAATAAATGGAAAATTTGAGGATACCAGATTTATTTTGAATTCAACAGGAGACCTCATAGAAATGAAAGAATCCGGCCAGAAGAGTATGTGCTGTGGTGCTGGAGGGGGAAATTACTGGTACAAGGTCAAGAGTGATCAATCCATCAGTCACCTAAGAATGAAACAAGTTATGAAGACTAATGCCGAAAAGCTTGCTGTTGCATGCCCATTCTGCATGGCAATGATGGAGGATGCATCAAGAACAATGGATTTGTCAGATAAATTGAAAGTTAGAGATATAGCAGAAATCATAAAGGAAAATCTGGTTCCATGAAACATTAATTAGATTTAAATATGTCTTCCAATATTTAGAATAAACCTAAATAGTAGAATTTGAATCCATTTACTATGAAAAATAACTCAGTAGATAAAGAGGTATGCCTGCTTAAATGCGATTACAAATGTGAAGAAGATAATTGTTACTGGAAATGCGCATCATCATGTTATGAAGGGATCATTCCCGCATAAAGTCGACAGGAGATAGGGTAGCTATATAGATAGTTGAAATCCAATGAAGAAAAGGACTTTCATTTATATCGTTCACAGTATGCCAATTGGTTCGCTAATGCTAGATTTTTTCATACTGAATGATAAAGATAATAATTATTACAGTTACAGCAACTTTATTGGAGAATATTGGATGTCAGAATGCGAGTATGTAAAGAAATTTCTAAAATCACATCCAGATTACAAATATGTTGGCTCATCTGACACTTATAATCATAAACCAAGGATCCCAATCAAATTTAGAAAGTTTGATCAATGAATTGCAAGAGCCATCGAAGAAATTCCAATTAATGCAAAAACTCCGGCCGGAAAAATCACTAAAACCTCATAAAACACGATTCCCCAAAGGGAAAAGGGTTTCCAGTTAACTTATTTTCAGAAGGAAGAGTAAAAAGAATAGCTCCAATCTATTTATAATGGCACTCCAGTCGATCAGAGTCATTTGAATATAGCATAAATTAAGACGATATAATTAAAATGTGTTAGAATAATCATTAAAATATTAATTTATTATGAGAAACTATGATCACAGATGATACTTTAAGAGAAGGCTTACAGTCTCCTGGAATCTCATTTAGTTATAAGGAGAAAATAGAGTTAGCAAGATTAATTTCATCAACAGGGATAAAGAGGGCATTGGTTTCTTATCCCAGTGCACACATATCTGAATATAATATAACTAAGGACATTATCAAGGAAAAGTTATTTGAAGAAACTTTCAGCTTGGGCCGAACACTTAAGGAAGATATAGATTTAATCTCTGAAACTGGGTCAAATATTTCCCTTCACTTACCATTTACGGATTTTGATTTAGAGAAAATTTGTCAAACCGTTCATTATGCAAAATCTAAAGGTCGCGTGGTGGAAGTGGCGATCGTTGATATGGTGAAATATGATATAGATAGAATCATTCCAATTGCCAGGAAATTATCAGAATGTGGTGCTGATGTCCTCCAGATTCCGGATACAACAGGAAGAGCACGGCCAAAGTTGGTATATGATGTCATTTCAAATTTGAAAAAAGAAGTTGAATCGAAAATAGAAGTGCATTGCCATAATGATTCAGGATTAGCTGTAGCAAATACAATAGCCGCAATAGAAGCAGGATGTGATTACGTAGACACAACTATTTTAGGATTGGGTGAAAGAAATGGCATTGCTGATATGTTAACTATAGTAGAATATCTAAACAAAGAAGGAATTGATAATAATGTGAATATTGATAGACTAACTAAAGGTTATGATCATTTATTGGAGATCATTCTGAATAAAATAGGTTATTATTTTTTCGTGAGAAATATCCCAATTTATGGAAGGAATGTCAAATCACTTACAGCAGGGACCCATTCAACTTCATCTAATTTTCCATCTTCGTATATTTCCTTAAATGTGTATGCAGGATCAGGAATTATAAAGGAAATATTGAAGAGGAACGGAATACAGATTGATGAAAGGAAAGTTAAGGTTGTATTGAACAAGATTAAAGATGTTGCAGTGAACGAAGGGCGTACAATCGATCCTCTAGAAGTAATAAAATTTTATGGTGAGGTAATATGAGAGTTATAGAAATAGGACACATAGTAGCTGGTCCAACAGCAGGACTCTTATTGGCAGATCTTGGTTTTGAGGTCATTAAGGTAGAGAGACCAGGATATGGTGATATATCTAGGACATTAACCGGAACAAGTTCTGGTGCTTATCCCTTTTACAACAGGAATAAAAAAAGTATAACAATTGATCTAAAGAAGAAAGAGGGTGTAGGGTTATTAAAGAACATGATTAAGCATACGGATGTCCTAATCGATAATCTGGGATATGGTGCTCTATATTCCTTGGGGCTGGATTATGAAAAGATGTCCGAACTCAATAATGGGTTGATTTATCTCTCTATAAGGGGATATGGGGAAGGCCCATATGAAAAGAGAAAATCTTTGGATTTCCCAATCGAAGTTCATAGCGGACTAGCCTATATGACAGGAACAAGAGATAGGCCAATGAGGGTAGGGGCCTCGATAGTAGATATGAGTGCAGCGATGTTTGGAGTAATAGCTGTTTTAAATGCAATAATTGAAAGGGAAAAAACAGGTAAGGGAAAGAAAATAACTATAGGTATGTTTGAAACAGCGGAGTTCTTTATGGGTCAGCACATTGCTTCTCACCAATTAATAGGTAGGGATTTAAAACCTTTAAATGAAGAAGGTTTTGCCTGGGGAATTTACGATTTCTTCAACACTCTTGATGAAAAGAAAATTTTCATAGCTGTTACAACAGATGATCAATGGAAAAAATTCTGTGGTATATTTTCCTTGAATGCTGATGAATTTCCGACAAATGCCATTAGGTATAGTAACAGAGATAAACTAATTCCAAAGATATCAGAATTAATTTCTCGGATTTCATTAGAGGAAATAACTAAACTGCTGGACAGGGAAAATATCAGCTACGCAATATTGAATAAACCATGGGATCTTTTAAATGATTTACACGCGCAAAACAAAATGGTCGAAGTAAAATACAGTGGAAAAAATTTAAAGGTCCCAATATCTCCTTTAGGTAATATCCAGTTGAGTGATCCCCCGCAATTGGGCGAGAATACGGAAGAGATACTAAAAACGTTAGGATATAGTTTACAGGAAATAGAAAGGTTCAAGAAAGAGCATATCATATAATTACAGGCAAATTTACTGGCCAAATAATGATTCCATTATCTTTCTTTCTGCATTCCTTAGGTGGTAAAGAACAGTGGGTTTTGTCAGATTGAATGAATTGGATATCGCCATTAAGTCGAATGACCTTGGCCAAGAATAAAATCCCTCATTCAACGCTCTTCTCACTATTTTCATTTCCATATCTGTAAGATTGGATATATAAGCGATTCTGTTTATCTTTCTGAATATAGTGTGGAGGGAATCACCGTCTAGAATTCTTTCGTAGCTGGTTGTCTCTATTTTATTGGTTTTTTCTATGTATGAAATTAAAATATCAATGCTATCCTTATCGGGTGTCAAAAGCTGGAAAGTCTCATTTCCATTCTCTGCATAAAAAGGAAAGAGTGGAATCGAAGATGAATCTAAAATTGAAGGTATTATACCATGTGAATCCTTAACGCCAAATATGAAGGATGATTTCTTACCTTTGAGTATATTATATTTCTTGAAATCGGTGAGCAATCCATCCTTCAGTGTTTGAATATCCTGAGATAGGGTAAATGCAACAATATTATTCAAATTTAGTTTATTAATTAGGTTGAGAGTTATTATTTTTTTCTCTGACGATTGCGCAGCCCTTGAAAGGCCACAATCACTTTTTATAGATATTGAGAGGAAATACATGTTAGAAAGAATGTTATATGTATTATATATCCTTTGCTTAATTCCAATTATAAATGTATGCGATATAGAATATCAATAGGAAAAATGAATGATAATTATCAATATACACTAGTAAAATTTGAAAAACCTGAGAAAATTTTTAATTGAGACTTATTATATCTACTGATGCCAGAAAATCCATTTTTTAAAAAATTCGCTGATGAATATTCTAAGAGTAAATCACATAAAATGGGAAGGGATCTTATTATTTTAGATGAAATGATCAATAATGGGGCTAATAATTGTCTTGATGTAGCAACTGGAACAGGATTTACAGCACTAGAACTTTCCAAAAAATGCAAAAGCGTTTTAGCGATAGATCAAACACAGTCAATGATAAATAAAGCCAAGGATTTAATTGACTCAAAGGGAATACATAATGTAAATTTTTTAACTACTGATTTTGAAAATTTCGAATCTAGATTAAAATATGACATTATTACAATCAGGCGTGCCCTCCATCATTTCAAATATAAGGATATCTTTTTCAAGAAATGTAATGAGATTTTAAACATGAATGGCAATCTGATTATCGTTGACATGCTGTCACCCGAAAATGATTTTCAAGATCTCTTCAACAAATTAGAGACGTTAAGAGACAAGACACATATTGGTGCTCTGAAAGAGAAGGATTATGAAGATTATTTTCAGAAATTTGGTTTTAAAGATATTGATAAGAAAATAGTAGTAGAGGATTTATCGTTTTCCGAATGGTTATATCCTATTAAGGAAAATTCAGAAATAGCTTCTCAGTGTCTCAATTTCCTTAACAATCTTGGGGCCGATGATCTTAAAATTATTGGATATGATAAGGACAATAAGATTATTCATAAAAGTAGAATTATAGTAAAGGCTGAGAAGATTAAGGAAATTTAATTGTGGAATTCAAATCTTAAAATAGAGTAATTTTCAATTTTCAAGAATTATCTTTTCAAACAAAATAAACTCTAATCGGTTAGAGATAATATATAAGTAATGACAAATAGATTCATTAGGTATGGCGCAGGATCAATTGAATAAAGGCAGTATTGCAGCCAGGATGGAAAGGCTTCCATTCAGTAAGTTTCACCGTAATTTTCTACTAATGCTTACTAGTGGAGAATGGGCCGAATCATTGATGCTTTTGGGAAATGGTGCAGTATTAACGCTTGTAGCAGCTTATTTTATGTTCCCAAAGGGGAGCGTTCTAGCAGAGTATGCAATACCAGTACCTTTCTTCCTGGGTGAATTTGTTGGAGCTCTATTTTTTGGATGGCTCGGGGATAAAAAGGGGAGACGAACAGTTTTCCTTTATAATCAGCTAATTTTTGGCTTTGGAATGATACTCGCAGGCTTAATGCCAGTGTGGCAATTAATAGCATTATTTGTCTTTATAGGGGGAATAGGAGTTGGAGGAGAATTTCCCTTGGTAGATAGTTATTCTTCAGAGGTTGTTCAGGGAAGAATAAGGGGTAAGGGTCTTGCAGTAATTTATACGATTGCAGTAACGGCCGCCCCAGTTATTGTTTATATGACAAAATTAACATCTCATATGGGGTATTATTCCTTCAGAATTCCTATGTGGTTCATGGGAATAGTTGCCATATTCGTATGGTTGGTAAGATTAAGATTAACAGAATCACCTCGCTGGCTGGAAACTCAGGGAAGATCCGAAGAAGCCGATAAGATAATGACAGACATTGAAGAAAGAATCAAGAAAGAAAAGAATTTGAAGGAGCTTCCTCCCGTAAATAGATCGATAAACCCAAAAATATCAAAATCATCATACAAAGATATATTTGCACCTGACGTCAGAAAAAGAACAATAATGATGCTGGTATTCCAATTCTTCCAATCAGGAATATTTTATGGTTTTGCTACCTTTGCACCAGGTCTATTGGTATCAAAGGGACTTACGATAACAGCTGCATTAGGATTTGCAACAATAATCTATACCGGATTCTTCTTCGGTAGTATATTCAACATATTCATAATAGATAAAGTGGAAAGGAAATATGGAATAATATCCATGGCCATTCTTGCTGCAATTACTGGAACATTGTTTGCCGTCGCAAATAATATTACGATTGCAGTTATACTGGGATTTCTGGTTGCTTTCTTCCTTTGGAATTTTTCGAATTTCTATCATACATATCAGGCTGAAATTTTCCCTACAAGAATCAGACCAACAGCTGCAGGTACAGTTTATTCAGTTAGCAGAATATCTACGTCTATTCTAACATTGTTTATAGCATACGTATTCCTACCTCATGGAGCTCTTGCAGTATTTGCAATAATATGGGTGTTTGTTCTAATAGTTGTAATAGACATCTTGCTATTTGGCCCAAGAACATCAAAGAAAACTGTCGAAGAAATCGTAGTCTAAATACCTTACATTTTTATTATTTATTTTTTTCATAAATTAAATTTTTTTATATCCGTCCTAAAGTTCTTTGCACACAGTTGGTTAAATGATAATGGGATTGAATATAATGGAGGGAAAAGAAAAATGAGGTCATTTACTTTGAATTATAAAAATTAGATAAATAGTTTAATAGTATGGCACTTAAAACATTCAAGACTCATTTACCATTTTTCTGAGAATATCGATGGCATTGACGAATGCTCTGTTCCCAACCAGAAATCTCGTGATTGCTAGAATATCTTCAATCTCATGTGAGTTTCCACCTTTTTTAATGAACTGTTTAAGGTAGACATCCTGACATTCATGGTCGTGTATTGAAGTACTGACTGCATAAGATATAGCGAAAACATATTTACTTTCTAATTTAACAGGATTTAAAAGATAGGATTTCTCCCTAAGATGTTCCTTCAGCAGATTAAAAGAAAAATCTGAAATTTCGTAAAGTCTATCTGGCACCAATCCAGTGTCTTTCTTCAGTTTTTCTAATACCTTTTCAGATTCTTCTTTTTCAGAGAGTTCAGAATTTTTAATATTCATATTAATGGTCTCAGAAGCGTCAAGGGTAGACGACATCAATGCCATTTTAGTGGCTCTTATTGCATCCAAAATCTCCTCATTGGATGCCCCAAATTTTTTAGCAAGAGCGAAATGAATCATGGCCGACTCCTTAGGTCCATTTGCCAGGGCTACGCTCATTGCAATTAAGGGCATTACTTTCTTAGGTAAACTGGTTCTTCCAAGATACAATATTCCATTTTCTTGGAACTGCTCCATTGCAGCGTTCTCATTCATATGGAATAAAAGCTCAATTACCTCTGGCATTTGTCCGAGGGAGGCTTCTGCAAATTTCTTAACTTCTATATATTTTTCAGACATAATATGTGTAAACATGTATACTAAAAATCAGTTTTCCGCAAAAAATTAGGAATTAGGATTCAATATTATCATATTTTGCCTGATTTCCTCAGAGCCATTCGTCAATGACAAATGCATTATATGAAAAAGTATAAAAATTAAAAAAAGTCATTCATTCCATTTGAATAATTTTACAGATATGAGGAAGATAGCTATTGAGAATACTATTAGTATGGGGACTTCCAGCTCAAGCACGGAATAGTTTTTATAAATTAGCATATCATTAAGCGAATTTATGAAATAAGTTAAAGGCAGAAAATCAGAGATAGTCTTCACATATGAAGGGGCAAAGGCCAAGGGGAAGAATACTCCTGACAGGAACATCATTGGGAAAATTATAAGGTTCCCTATTACAGAAACAGTCTCTTCATTATCTGAAACCATGCCGGCAAGAATCCCTATACCTATGAACAGGAGCATACCTGAAAACAATATAACCAGTGTGACCAAGGATGTTAAAATAGTAAAATTGAGTGATGCACCGAATAATGTATATGCTATTATAACAAGAATGGCATCCGAAAGTACTGTCAAAAGGAAGTTAAAAAGGGCAGTAGATATAACCCATTCTCCTTTAGAAATACCACTGAATGATAACTGTCTAAATATTCTGTCCTTCCTGTAATTTGGGACCTGATATATCATTGCAAACATTGAATTTAAAATAGTAAATCCTATCAGACCAGGTACATAAAAATCAACTTCCTTCAGGCTCTGCTGGCTTATGTAGTCAGATTTAAGAACTAATGAAGGGTTCTTTCCTTCAATTTTATAATTCATAGATGTTACTACATTGTTTAGAATTTGGTATTCCTGTTGTTCTTCCTGGGGATTACCAATTCCGGTAAATATCAGAGATGCACTTCCATTCATAGCAAAATTTTGAGTAAAATTTTTTGGAATCAGTAATGCAGCTGAAACTGAATTATCACTTATATAACTATTAATAGAACTATTCTCATTCAAAATTTTCACTTTGAAAATTCCTGTATCATTTATAGCGTTCACAATTTCCCAAGAAATTTGTGAAGGGCTTTCATTCTGTATAACAAGCTGTGTAGGTGCAGTACTGCTGCCACCGAATATGGCACCAAAAATTATCATGAGAATTATTGGAAACGCAAGCTGAAAGAATATGGAACCTTTTGATCTAAAATAGGCCCTAGAATGAAGTTTGAAATAAGCAATTATATTATTCAGATTCAATATCCTCATCTCCTACCATTCTAACAAACACATCCTCCAGACTCTCTCTTTTGAGAGTAAAATCCTCGAATGATAAATTCTCATCAACAAGATAATTGATTATTTTAGCAGCGTCCCTGGACTCAGAGAGCTCTATCTCTAGATACCCATCACTGTAATTCCCAACAAATCCTACTTTTTTAAGGGATTGAGAGATAGATTGAGGCGCCCTTATTATTAATCTATCTTTATTGTGATGTCTTTCTATTATTTCCATTGGTGTTCCTGTATCAATAATCTGGCCATGATTCATTATAGCTACCCTATCTGCTAGGATTTCCGCCTCTTCAAGATAATGTGTTGTGAGCAGTATACTCCTCCCCTCTTTTTTGAGAGTTTCTATAACCTTCCATATATTCCTCCTGGCTTTAGGATCCAGACCTGAAGTTGGTTCGTCAAGAAATAGAACCTCAGGTTCATTTAACATCGCTATAGCAAGTCCAAGTTTCTGTTTCTGACCTCCGGAAAGCTTCTGGAAAGGTACATCTCTCTTATCATAGATCTCAACCTTTTCAAGCAGTTCCCTTATATCACCCTTACTACCAAGTGCCTTCTTGTAAAAATTCAGCGCATCCATTGGGGTAGAATTCCAAAGGAAATTGAAATCCTGAGGGAGTATCCCTACAACGCCAATTAGCTTCCTGTTATTTTCCGGATCTTCATTAAGAATTATCACTTCCCCGGAAGTCTTTTTCCTTATTCCTTCGAGAATTTCAACGGTAGTTGTTTTACCAGCGCCATTAGGCCCAAGCAAACTGAAAACTTCGCCTCTGCTTATATCAAAAGAAATACCATTAACGGCAATAAAATCTCCATATTTTTTTACTAAATTTGTTACCTTTATTACTTTGTTATCCACGAGAATGTTGAGTAATTCAATATACTTAATGTTTATTTATAAATTTAATCATTGTAAATTTGATTGCCCTTTAAATATATAATATTTCATTACAGCCGATTGATTTTTCAAAGCTGTTTAAATAATTATACCAAATTTTTTGAACTCGTATTATCTTAACCCATAAATGGTTGATGAAAAAGAGGAGAAAAGAACAATATTTTCTATGTATATGAATCAATTGATAGGAAATTTTGGTTCTGGCCTTGCATCTCCATTCATCCCTTACTATGCAGCAGCTCTCAGTTTTACCTCTTCCCAAATGGGAATACTTCAAGCTTCATCCAACTTGTTTCCAAATATATTCCAATACATTTGGGGTAAAGTTTCCGATCTTATGAAAAAAAGGTTGCTGTTTGTAGTAGTTGGCGGGTTTATTTCCTCACTTTTGTATATAGCATTCATATTTGTAAAATCTCCTTATATAGTAATAGGGATAATAATTGCTCAATCAATATTTTCTGCAATGGTTGTCCCGGCCTGGAATTCAATGATAGGTCAGGTTTCAAAGGCAGAAAAGAGAGCATCTTTTATAGGAAACCTATCATTCTATTCCAATTTATCAATGATGATGGCTGGTGTATTTTTCATCGCATATGCTTATTATTATCATTATAACTCAATAACAGTCTATTTCATACCATTTTATTTTGCCGGAATAATCGGTGTCTTTGCATCTCTGATTATGCTATATGCTTCTGAAAGAAAAGATGATTATAAAAAACCCGAAGGGCTATCTTTGAAAGAAATGCTCTCTTCTGATAAGGATTTCCGTTACTTTTTATTTGCACAATCTTTTTACAACTTCTTTATGGCAATATCATGGCCTCTATTTTACATTACCACAGTTGATGTTCTTAAGGCTACTTTTCTTGAAATTGGCATTATAAATTTAATCGGTTTAATATTCACTGTACCATTCTTGAGAATATTTGGAAAAATGATAGACAGATTTGGAACAAAGAATTTCATGACCTTGAGCAGATTTATTTTCATTCCTGTCCCACTGGCCTACGGTTTTGCTCATTCACTTAACGTAATTTATTTAATAACTGCAGTCACAGGCTTCTCTACAGCCATTTCAAACATAGCATTTACTGCATACATATTGGATTCAGCACCTCCGGAAAAGAGAGGGATATACATTGGACTTTACAACTCATTCCTCGGATTCATCACCTTTTTTGGTTCCATAATTGGTGGATATGCCGCACAGTTTTTTTCAAATATTTATGGTTTATATTATGGTCTCTTGACCATGTATACGATATCATTTACAGGAAGGACAAGCGGTGCGTTTTTATTTTTAAGGGTTAAAGAAAGGAGAAAGTATCCTGGAAGGGCTACACTTTCATGAATGCAAGAATTTATTTTTTCTTAGAAATTGATTTTAACATTTCCCATTGTTCTTTTGTGAGCTGAAGAAGATCATTAAACTGTCCTGCTCCCTTTAACCATTCTCCGCCATCTATTGTGACAACCTCTCCATTTATAAAAGATGCTTCATCAGAAACAAGATAGGCTGCCAGATTTGAAATTTCCTCCATTGTACCAGCTCTTCCAAGTGGAACCCTATTTATCAGAGCCTCCTCCATTCCAGGTAAGGGGAATAGATTCTTTCTTGTTGCATCAGTTGGGAATGGTCCAGGTGCAATTGCAACATGCCTGATTCCATACCTGGCCCATTCAACCGCCAGGGATCTAACGGTTGCAAGAACTCCTGCCTTGGCTGCTGCAGATGGAACTACAAAAGCTGACCCTGTCCAGGCGTACGTTGTTACTATATCCAGAACCACCCCTTTCTGTGAATTTGAAATCCATCTTTTTCCAGCTTCAAGCGTCATGTATAATGTTCCATGAAGTACTATACCAATTACTGCGTCTATAGCATGTGGTGATAGCTCTTCAAAAGGAGATGCAAAGTTCCCCGCCGCATTATTGACAAGAATGTCAATTCTTCCAAATTTTGAAACAAAATAATCAAATGCCCTTGAAATCTCTTCAGGTGATCTTACATCACATCTGTGGAATATTGCATCTATACCCTCATTTGTGAATTTTTCCGCGGTATCCTTTAGCACATCTTCCCTTCTTCCGAGAATAGCGATTTTGGCACCCAGTTTCCCAAATTTATAACCCATTTCCTTCCCAATTCCAGTTCCTCCGCCAGTAATCAATATTGCCTTATTTTTTAATAGATCATCTTTGAACATAATTTAGCTAAGTTTTGTTTTAATATTAATTTTTGGTGAGAATTTAATTTTGAGGTAGTTAAAAAATTAATAATGAGAATTAATTCTCATCCCAAATAGTTCATCGTTTTTCAATTTCTCACTTAGAATTAATCCAAATAATAGAGCTGAGAATGAGATAATCATAGCGACGGACCAAAAAATTGTGGTTACCTCAATATCGAGAGAAGGTTTTCCAAGGACAATAAAATCCGATAATAACACACCAGAATCCAATATGAAATGCATCAGGAAGGGAATGACAAAGTATGGAATTTTTCTGTTTACCAATTGCCCATATTTAAGAATCATTGCTGTCCCAGGATGAAATATCAGTGAAGATATGGAATTGAGTGCAACTTCCACGACCAATAAGGCATAGATTCCCTTTATAAATATAGGAATTGTCTCCCCGTACAGAACAACTATATCGACAACTGAGAATCCAAGTCCTATCCATATGGCAAGTTCTTTTGGTCTTGTGTCAACGGTTATGAATTTTAAACCTTCCTGAAAAAGAGCTGCAGTGTCGCCTATAAGAATTGCTATGGCGGAAATAAACCGTTAAATCAATTCTAGCCAATATTTTTATTATTCTTTATTGATAGATATGCCATATTCATAACCTCTTCTGTATACGGAGTATCTGAAATTGTATCATTGAGCAACATTTCCATCCCCCGTTCAACCAGTTCTACTATTTTCTTCTTGGATATCCCCTTTTTCCTTAACTGATTTCTATATTTGTTAAAGTATGCAGTAATACTTTCTGTACCAAATACCGTGGCAATGTATTTTTGATTGCCCATATTCTGGTACAGTGCCATTAATGTACCTTTTTCTGACAGCACTTTCCCTGTCGCCATATTACCGTACCTCTTCCTTACATTCCTCCTTATCTTCCTGAAAAATTGTTCTATCCCATTATTCGTCCTTGGTACTGTCTGGTCATTGTTATTTGCAAATAACATATTCTCTCGTTCTTTACACCTACCTATGATTAGCTTTATTGCTTGAAAGATGTGATCTGCTATGTTCTCGTGTATATATACCTCCATCTCGCCTATCAGAATCTTGCAGTTGTTTTGTGCTTGGCTATCTTCGCTTAATTTATCTGACAGTTTTCCCTTCTCTGGAATATTGAATGAGAATCTAAGCTTCTGAAACAATCTGTTTATATCTGATAGCTTATTTGCCAGGTCTTTAATGTTTTCATTATCTGTCACCTTTTTTATCAAGCCCATTATTTCATCGATTATTTCCTTTGAGCTTGATTCATGAACTCTCAAATAGAGATTCTGAATCTTATTTTCTGCCTCCTTGCAAACATAATAGAAATTTAGAGGTTTCAACGAGAATGGAAAACTATAGCCACTGCTTCCATTGCTGTTAAATAACACCTCAAGTATTCTCTTTATGCTCATTTGCTCTAAAGTTACCCTGCTAGTGCAAAAACCATGCTATATCTCATATAGCGTTCTCACATTGTATTCCGGCAGGGATTTTAGTAGAGCCTTTAAAGGTGCCTTTATCCTCTGCCTGTTTATTGCAATATCCAGGCCTTTATTGTAATCGTACATCAGCTCTTTTCCTAGATCCCGAAGGAAATGCATCAGGCATATTCTCTTCGGCACTTTTGGAAATATATCATTCAAAGCTAAAAGTATGCCTGCCCGCATATCACTTATTATTCCTTCTGGCATGCCAAAACGATCTTTTACTTCTTTCAATATGTTTTTTATTTCCTCATATGATTCAGCTCTGCATTTCTTGACATAAAGCACAAAATCTGAGATTGTGTCCCTTACTGCTGCAATCATTGAATATTCTGAATCAACGGTGCCATCTATCTGGAGCATATATGAGCTTCATCGCATTCCTGATCTTGTCAGAATTCTCCTCATGTATTTTTGCAAAAATCTCGAGTGCCATATTGCTGAGATTGGCTACCTGCCTCTCAGATATGCCGATTGCCAACATTGTTGCTATTTCTGAACAGCTTTTGCCTTCTATGTATCTAAGATATGCTGATTCCCTCAATACATCATTTGTATATTTGCAATATGGGGCTATTATGGAAGATAGTGTTTCTGACCTGAATATCATTCTTTCATGACCATTATTACATTGCATGATCTTTTCCGACGCTATAAAAGAGCTAAAATTTACGGATTTTACAATTCTTTTTACAGTTTTATAATATTTAAGCTTCTCACCACATACGGGACATTTCTTAATCTCTGAAGCGAATTTCAGTTCCATCATTTTAGCTTCACAGTGATCTTGCCAAGTTTTCTGTCGTGTTCCATTATGATCCTAACAATAGGCCATACATCTACTTTTATGCCCATCATAAACAAGATATCTCTTAACTGATCATCTGTTATGCCTATTTTTAGAAGCCTTTCAATATATGGATATAAGTCCTTTCCAGAAATCTCTGCCTTAGCATTGGGTGTTTTGCCAATGTATCCCTTATACTTGGCAACAACCTTGCCATTAACTCTTCTAACATCCTACAGTTCATAATATTCCTTTCCAGATTTTGTTTTTTTCTTTTTAGGATAGATTACCATGTTAGCAGTATGTAACACTAACATACTTAAATGTTTGCATGCTTCGTTCTATACAATCTCTATTTGCAAAAAATCAGTTAATTTTCTAACGGTTTATTTCTGCCATAGAGTGGAAGGAAAAATAAATATAATTAAATCATTTATTATTATGAAAAGTAAAGCAACTATAATTTTAGTTCTCACTTTAATCATGCTGCTTGCTTTATCCGGATTGAATATTTCCAGCGCTTCAGGAAATGTTTACTCACAATTATCATCTAATAATTCACAAATATATAACCAACTTTCAGTTCCCGTAATGTACTCAGTAAATTATGAGTCCAACAATTTAACGATTATTGATCCAAGGACCGATATGATAATGGGGGATGTCAATGTAGGGCTATATCCTGATGCAATATCAGTATCCCCTAACGCTAACCTAATAGCAATATCCAACTCGGGAAGTAATAGTATTTATTTTCTCAATGCAGGCAATGGGACATTTATAAAATCTGTAAATACAAGTAAATATCCAAGTGGCTCAGTCTTTTCATTAAATGGAAGCTGGCTTTTTGTTGCAAATTCAGCTTCATCCAATGTATCAGTAATCAACATATCTCAAGGAAAAGTAGTAAAGAGTATTAACGTAGGGAATACCCCAACTGAATTGGCGGAAGCAAGCGATGGCGATATATTCGTTGCTGATTCTGGAAATGGTGAAATTTCGGTTCTAAATCAAACAGGAGTTTTATTGAAGAATATTTTCATCAATTATGACCCTACGGCGTTAATCTACGATCCTGTAAATAACTACATTTACGTAACAGACTCAGGTAATGAACTCCTATCTCTGAGTGCTTCCAGCTTATCAGTTGTCAGCTCTTTGAAGGTTGGCAGCTATCCAGATGGGATCTCAATAAATTCTAACAATTCCCAGATATACGTTATAAGTTCCTTCTATGGTAATTTATCTGTAATTTCAACAAACACGTTTAAACTGATAAGGGAAGTGTATATTCCACCTGCATCAAATGCTGTTGAGTTCTATGACAGTAAAATATATGTGTCATTTTCTGGATTGAATGTTATTGAAATTTATAATTCTACAACCTTAAATGTTGTAGGTACTATAAATACTGGTCTAAATCCATATGCCATGGGAATATCTTTAATTAGAGGGTATGTAGTATCATTAAAGGAAAATGGGCTTCCCACAGGAACCCTGTGGGGATTAAATATAGGTTATGAAATAATCCAGTCATATAATAATACGATCAATGTAACGGAGCCAAATGGGTCATATTTCTATACCACAATGCCTTTATTAAATTATCAGGCTTCATGGTATTATAAGCAATTTAAAATAATGGCGAGGGGATTAAATTTATCGATCAACTTTACTTTTTTCCCCGAGAATCCGGGTAAATATTCCTTATATGTAGCATCTCAGCTTTTCGATAGAATAAACTTCATAAATAATTATGGAAGATCGAACTGGTCTGATTCCATAGGAGCATCATATCCGGAATATTTAGCTTATTCGAAAGGTGATATTTATATAGCAGGTTCAGGATCAAATGTAATTGAAGAATTAAATGCCTCAAATCAGAAAATTTTGAGGATTATTCCAACAGGAATAGAACCACTGGGCATTGAATCTTACGGGAGTAATTTGTATATAGCCATCCAGGGATCAAATATTCTATCTGTATTCAATACTTCGAGCCAAAAATATACTGGCAATATCACTTTAGGTTCGCAACCTACTTTGCTATCAATTAGCCCCGATGGTTCCATGATTGCAGTAACAAATTATGGATCAAACTCAGTGTCAATTATTAACAGAACGTCCTTATCTTTGATAGATACATTATATCCAGGATTAGGATCATCAATAAATCCAGCGCAACCATTCGGAGTATATTTTGGTACTAATATAATAGCAGTTTCAGATATAGGTCAAAATCAGTTAGTTATATTTAATTCAAGTAATTTCAAAATAATAAAAAGATTGAATATTCCGAGTCCTTATTATTTAGGTGGGTATGATATTAGAAAAGAATTGCTTGTAAGTTATGCCTCGGATAAAATAGCGATAATAAATTCATCATCACTTAAGTATCTAGGAAATATCACAGTTCAAGGATATCCGACCTCATTCTTACAAAATGGAAACAAATTGATAACATCATTGAGTGTGGCAGATAAAGTGGCAATAATAAATATGAATAATCTATCCGTAACCAAAGAAATAAATGTCGGCGGTGATCCAGAAGGGCTTGCCTTAAATGGAAGTAAAATTTTTGTTGCAGATACAACAACTAATAATCTCACCGAGATTAATATGACAGATTATGATAAGGTAAACATAACTCTTGGAGGCATTTATCCTCAAGAAATTATCTCGAATGGCAATCTAATTTTCACTTCTGACTGGGGTTCTAATGATATTACGGAATTCAATACTTTCAATAATTCTCAGAATATCATAAAGACAGGTATAGAACCATATGGAATGGCTATTTATGCTGGATATCTATATGTGGTTAATTGGGGTTCAGCTTCAGTTTCTGTAATTAATTTATTTTCAAGCAAATTAATAAGGAATATATCTGTAGGACAGAACCCATATTGTATCGCTGTAATGCCTTCACTTGGGGAAGCATTTGTGACAAATGAATTAGACGGAAACGTATCTGTCATAAATCTTTCAAATAATGAAGTTACAGGAAGTATCGATGTTGGACTCTATCCAATTCCTATTGTCTCTTATGGAAATATGCTATTTGTTGGAAACTGGGGATCAGGAAATGTAACGATTATAAACGCATCATCTCTTAAAATCTTAGGGTGGGTGACCGTGGGTCAAAATCCAACATCAATGGCAATATCGCCAGATGGATCTGATCTTTACGTGGCAAATCTTGACGGTTATGTTTCTGTCATCAATTTGACAATTATGAAGGTTATTGAAACAATTCCCGTAGGATTAGATCCACTTGGCATAGCTGTATCTCAAAACTCTAATTATGTGTATGTTACAAACTCTCTTTCAAATAATATTACAATCATTGATACGAGAACATTTAGCCCTGCAGGAAGTTTAAACGTTTCAAATCCATGGGGAATAGTTGTAACGAATAATCAGACGAATTATACTATTAGCTTTATTGAGAGAGGATTACAAAATGGGACAGAATGGAATATTGAGTTGGACAATTTAACTTATAGTTCCTTCACTAAATCAATTAGCATAAATATTTCAAATGGTATATACAATTTGTTTATACCTTCAATATATAAAGGTGAAAATGAAAGATTTTCAGCTTTTAATAACTATTCTTTTATTACGGTGGATGGGTCTAACATAACCATAATAATAGTATTCAATGAAGAATTTTTACTGAATATCAGTAGTGAACCATTTAACGGGGGAAATTTATCTCCAACGAGTGGCTGGTATATCAAAGGATATGAACTTAAAATTAATGCATACCCTTATACTGGGAATAAATTCAATGAATGGATTGGATATGGAAATGGCAGTTATACAGGAACTAATAATCCTGCTGTCATTACCATAAATGGACCGATAATCGAAATTGCGTATTTTGAGTCTTGTTATTACATAAGCGTGATAGAGAATGGCTTACCGCCAGGAACTATTTGGTATATCAGCCTTACAAATGGTCAATCTTTTAACTCAACAAATAAAACAATAAATTTTATTGAGCCAAATGGGACCTATTCATATACTTTAGAAAATCCAGTGTATATAGGAGACACATATAGGTTTATAACATTACAGCCATCAGGAACTTTAAAAGTAAACGGAACAAATGTTACAATAATAATCGAATATCAAAAACAGTATTATTTTAACATTACATCAAATCCATTAGATAGAGGTACTGTTTATCCTTCAGGTGGTTGGTATAACGCATCGTCAATTTTGTTTATAAAGGCATTTCCAAATCCAAATTACGAGTTCTTATATTGGTCAGGAACAGGTAATGGAAGTTATTCAGGCGTGAATAATTCCGCAATCATCACGATTAATGGACCAATTACAGAAATAGCAAACTTTGTTGAGATTTATACGATAAAATTCAATGAAGCTGGTCTTCCGTCAGGAACACAATGGTCTTTAAATCTTGGCAATATAACAAAATCCTCAACAAACAGCACCATAATATTACAGGAACCGAATGAAACTTATTCCTATTCCATAGAGACAATAATCTCAGGTTCTACTGGAATAAGGTATATTTCATCATTATCCTCTGGAACAATAACAGTTGACGGTTTCAATATTACTGTTAATGTTTCATACACAGAGCAATATTATCTCGAAATGTTATCAAACCCGTCAGATGGAGGAAATGTATCACCACAAAGTGGCTGGTACAATGCTGGCTCAACTGTAACAATAAATGCTATTCCAAATTCTAATTTTGAATTTAAATCATGGACAGGAACTGGAAATGGCAGTTATTCTGGTATAAATAATCAAGTAACAATAACAATAAACAGTCCTATAACAGAACAGGCCAACTTCATTGAACTTTACAGTATAACATTCACAGAATCAGGTCTTCCTGCTGGAACAATCTGGTATGTGAATACATCCAATGGTCAATCTTACTCATCATCAGGCACTTCAATATCAGTGCAGATGCCCAATGGTTCCTATTCCTATACAATAGCAACAGCAGATAAAGAATATTCAGCACAGGGTGGATTATTCATAGTGAATGGATCAGATATGGAAGTAAACATTAAATTCAATCCTGTAACCTATGCAATAACATTCTCAGAATCTGGATTACCATCAGGAACATCCTGGTCTTTAACTCTTGACAATATAACAGAGTCTTCAACAAATGGAACTATAATCTTCAATGAACCAAATGGAACTTACTCTTATTCAATATCTGGTATACCAGGTTACAGAACTACCAGTTATTCAGGAACAGTAATAGCAAATGGAAATACAATAGATGAGAACATCACCTGGTCCGTTATACTCTATCCTATAACAATAACAGAGAATGGAATTCCAAATGGTACATCCTGGTCAGCTACCATAACAGGTATGGCATTCAACGGTCAATACATAAATGTCACATTATATTCCAAAACAAACACATTAACATTCAATGAACCAAATGGCTCTTATTCTTACACCATTCATCTCCCTCCAGGATATAGTAGTAGCAAGATTAATGGAAATTTCACTGTATCAGGCGATAAAACTATATCTAACCTAATGGCTGAGCAAAATTATAACTATATGCAAATCATAATTTCAGCAATATTAATGTTTGCAGGTGTATTAATTGTATTATTAATCTTGAAGAAAAAAAGAAATCATAAAAATCAATAACTGTCGGATCTTAGTGACAAAGATTCCGTTCGAAGAATTGCAAAAGACTAGGAAATTCTTACTGATATCATTATTGTCGTCAATGGGAATCTTTATGGATGGCTACACATTATCAATATTCTCGACAGCCTTGATATATCTGCAGAATACCTTTCTTAACAGGGCAATTCTTGTATCAGTGGCAGCTTCTTCAATATATGTTGGCATGTTTGTCGGGAGTATAATTTTCGGGAGAATTTCAGATTCCTTTGGCAGAAGAAAAATTTACATTTTTGATCTATCAATTACGGCGATATTCTTAATATTTACAGGGCTGTCACAGAATCTGTATGAATTTTTTGCATTTGAAATTCTTGTTGGTATAGGGATAGGAGCCGATTATCCCATAAGCTCTTCCATACAGGCTGAATTTTCCCCGAAAAATATCCGTGGGAGATATCTTGTTATAAATATGCTTTCCTGGACAGTTGGTTCCATTGTATTTTACCTGATCTCCATCCCCATAGTACTATACGAAGGCAGTGATGCCTGGAGAATTATGTATATCTCCGGAGCCATAATACCTATTTTAGTTATATTTTCCAGAACCATAATTCCAGAGAGTCCCTATTGGCTTATAAAATCAGGGAGGGAACAGGAGGCAAAAAGGGTAACAGAAGAATTTGGAAGAGAAGCTGGGAAAGAAGATGTATCACTTCCATTGGTTAAGAGAGAAAAAACAACTTTCAGAGAATTAATTAATTATATACCATTCCTGATATTTACATCCGTATCATGGTTTTCCTACGATGTGGCGAGTTATGGTGTCTGGAATTATACGCCTTCTCTGTTTTTTTCTTCCTTATCCTATATCTATTCAATCATTGCAACACTCTTGGAAGAAATTCCGGTTGTAATTGGAGTATTAATATGTATAATTATGATAGATAGGATTGGAAGGAAAACACTCCAGGCGTTGGGATTTGGACTTGCTGGGATTTCTCTTTTAACATTCGCATTGATCTCAACTAAGGGCACTATGCCATTCATCTTTCTATTTATGGCATTTGCGCTAATGCATGTATTTCACAATATTGGCCCAACCAATACCACTTACCTTTACCCTGTGGAAATTTTCCCCACCAGAATCAGGGCAACCTCAATGGGGATTGCAACCGCTGCATCCAGAATAGGGGCCATTCTAGGTGTATTCGCATTTCCATTGATTGTATCGAGGATAAACATTTCTGAGGGTTTGATATTCTTTTCCTTATTCGAATTTATAGGATTAATTGCAACGATCTTGCTTGCCCCTGAAACAAAGAAGAAATCAATCGAATAAAACTGGATTTTAACTATATACATATATATTTAGATAATAACATTCAGCCTAACGAGGGAAAAAATTATAAGCCTTTAAATTTTCAAATCTTAAAAGGATGAAGAAAGTCAAAGTTATGTAAAATCTAGGATCTAAAATCGTAACCATAATGTTAAATAAAAAATTTGATTAGTAAGGATTGAAAGAAATGCATGTTCTAAGCGGATCATGGGTAAGCGGTCCAAATGGTCTAAAGCTCACATATACCAAGAAAGCACAGAAATTTTCTATAGGAGTAGATATAGGATGGAGCTGGT
>ERZ1669247.231-NODE-231-length-23332-cov-3.863556_pt1 | contig 23332 bp, 25 predicted proteins | sample MGYA00579297_ERZ1669247 | MGnify/ENA primary metagenome ERZ1669247 (study PRJEB41166, sample SAMN08046056) | hot springs metagenome | biome: hot spring; feature: acid hot spring; material: thermophilic sediment; isolation source: thermophilic sediment from acid...
CCGCTCCAGCTGCTCTTCGCGTTCCAGCGGCGTGAGGGGAAGCTGCTCCAGCACGGCGAGGATATTGTCGGCAGCGGTCATGTTGCGAAATACCGAAGGCTCCTGCGGCAGATAGCCGAGGCCCAGACGCGCCCGCTCGTGCATGGGCAGATCGGTGATATCCTTGCCGAGCAGGGAGATATGGCCGCCGTCGGGACGCACCAAGCCCACCATCATATAGAAGGTCGTGGTCTTGCCGGCGCCGTTGGGTCCCAGCAGACCGACCACCTCGCCCGCCGCCACTTCCACCGAGACTTCCCGCACCACGGTCCGGCGCCGATACCGTTTGCAAAGGCCCTCGGCGTGCAGGGACTCGCTCATGGTTTCCCGCCGGGGCTGGCAGCGGTCTTGGCCGTACCGGGATAAAAGACCGACTGGACTCGCTGACCCGGTGCCGCACTGACGGTGGTGTGCTGGTCCTGCAGATGGTAGACCACCTGCTGACCGCTGACCTCGTTGGGACCCTGCCAGAGGTGGGCATTGCCCGTGAGGACGATCTCGCCGCTGCCCGGCCGATAGACCAGGGTATCGCCATAGCCATGACGCTGGGCGCTGGACATGGTGAAGGTGACCGGTGAACCCACGGCGGTCGCCACCTCCACCTTGCCTTGGCGGGCGTCGATGGTGAGTTTTTGTGCATGGATGACGATATCCCCCTGGGTCATCACCACCTTGCCGGTGTAGACCGCCTGCTGCTGCGGTTTATTCTGCGCGGTGAGGCTGTCGGCGCTGATGTGGATGGGACCCTTGCCGCGGGCCGCGTTCGTGGGCCCGACGGCAGCCCGAGCCGTCGGCAGGAGTGCCAGGCTGGACAGGGCGAGGATAACGATCAGTCGCGGTCGATCAGGGCACATAGCTTCCTTCCACATCATGCAGGAGACGGATTTCCTGGGTTTTCACCGAGGCCCAGAGGCCCACACCCTGCAGCGTGCTGCGACCGTGGGTAAGGAAAACGGGGTCGCGGCTGCGGATGATGCCGCTGCTGGGATCGTAGCGCAGCTTCTGAGTACGCAGGGTCGAGTCGGGTTGCAGCAGTCCACGCACGTCGCCCCACAGCGTCACGTCGCGATCCCGATCGTGGACCAGGGCATGCCGGCCACTCAGGAGCAGATCCCCCTCGGCGCGAAAGCGACGGATGTGTACATCGTTCAGGAAGGTTTCATCCTGCTTGGGCTCATGATAGGCAGAGGCAGCCGTGGCCAAAAGCTCCAGGTGACCGGCGGCGTCGTACTGCCGCAGGATCACCTGGGTGACGGATTGATCGCCACGGTGGATCTGCCCGTGCCAGTCGATGCCCGGCAGCTCCATCGCCTGCTTCGGCCAGGTCCACCAGACCAGGGCGGCAAGCAGGAGCAGGAAAAAGGGCATCAGTGCCTGGGACCAATGCCGCCTCACCCCTGGCCCTCCTGCAGATAGGGTTCCAGCAAACGGGTCCAATGCCCTTGGGCTTTGAGGATGGCCTCGCAGAATTCGCGCACGGCGCCGCCACCCCCGGGAGCCTGGGCGCGCCAATGCACCCGAGCCAGCACCTCGGGATGGGCGTCACCGGGACAAGCGGCGAGGCCAACACTGGTGAGAATGGGCAGATCGATGAGGTCGTCCCCCATATAGGCGATGGCCGTATTCTCCAGGTTCAGCTCCAGCTTCAGCTCTCGATAGGCCAGACGCTTGTCGAGGCTGCCCTGATAGACCCGGCGGATGCCGAGATCCTGGGCGCGATAGGCAAGGGCCGGAGAGTAGCGGGCCGTGATGAACGCAATCTCGATGCCGGCCTTCTGCAGCATCTTCAGGCCATGACCATCGCGTACGTGGAAGGCCTTGCTCTCCCGCCCTTCGGCATCGAAAAGCAGACGACCATCCGTAAGCACCCCGTCGACATCGAAAATGGCCAGGCGAATACCCAACCATCGTGCTTCGGGCACGCTGCGCTCGCTCATACGATACCCGCCCGCAGCAGATCGTGCATCGCCAGAATCCCCTCCAGTTGGCCGTCATCGCCCAGGATGAGAAGGGCATTGATGCGCTCGGCCTCCATCTGTGCCAGAGCTTCCGCCGCCAGCGCGGTGGCGGCGATGTGGCGAGGTCGTGGGTGGCAGAGCTCAGCCATGGGCAGGTCCCAGATTTCCTGTCCCCGGGTCAGCGCCCGCCGAAGATCACCGTCGGTAAAGATCCCCAGAACCCGATCCGCCTCATCCACCACCGTCGTCATCCCCAGACCCTTGCCGCTCATCTCGAGGATGGCCTCGCGCAGCGGGGTCTGCGGGCACACCCGCGGGAGATCGGCACCCCTGCGCATGAGGTCCTGCACCCGCAGCAGCAGACGCCGACCGAGGGCACCGCCCGGGTGGGACAGGGCAAAATCGTCCGCCGTGAAACCGCGCGCACGCAACAGCGCCATGGCCAGGGCGTCACCCATGGCCAGGGTCGCGGTGGTGGAGGCCGTCGGCGCCAAGTTGAGGGGGCAGGCTTCACGCTCCACCCGACAGTCCAGGTGCACTTCCGCCAGCCGCGCCAGGGTCGACTGCGGGCGCCCGGTCATGGCGATGAGGGGCACACCGAGGCGCTTGACCACGGGCAGGATGGCCAGGAGCTCGGCCGTCTCTCCCGAATAGGACAGAGCCAACAGGACGTCGTCCCGAGTGAGCATGCCCAGGTCGCCGTGACTACCCTCGGCGGGATGGAGGAAAAGCGCCGGACTGCCGGTGCTGGCCAGGGGCGCGGCGATGTTCTTGCCGATGATGCCGGATTTGCCCATGCCGGTGACGACGATGCGCCCTCGGCAGTCCAGCAAGCGCTGACAGGCGGCGACGAAGCTTTCGTCCAAACGCTCCACCAGGGCCGCCAGGGCCGCGGTCTCCAGGCGCAGGGTCTCGGCGGCGGTGGCCAGGAGTTCTGCCGCCGCCACCGCAGGCGCCGCCGGGCGCCGGGCCGGTGGCGAGAGACCCAGGTCCTCAGTCTTGCGCATCGGACTCCGAATCCTGCTGATCGTCGGGCTCGTCGTTGTCGTCGGTTGCCTTGTCCTTGCCATAGAGGGCATGGTAGACCTCCTGACAGCGCGGGTGCTTGGCCATCACCTGGTCGACATCGGCGAAGGAGGCGGAACGCAGCAGCTGCCAGCATTTCACATTTTCACTGGCAAGGGCCTCGGGATGGCTGCGGTACCAGCCCGCCTGTCCCGTCTCGGAAGTCGACAGGATCTCGGGCCGCTCGGACCAGAGCAGCAAGGCGATGAGGCCGATGGCCCCGATGACTACCAAGGTGTAGATGATTTTCATAGATCCAGTCGCTTGCAACACCCGTGAACCCACGTTCCGTGAACCCATGTGGGATGATTTCTAGACATCCTCTCCGTACTGCTGGTTGAGCAAGACCACCAGCGCCTCTTCACGAGGACCGAGGTCGGCATAGAGAGAGGACGAAAAAGTATCCCACATTGTGTGCAGTTGGGCGAGGTCTGCCCCGCCATCCAGCTGCTCCAGACTTTCCGCTACCTTCCCCAAGGCATCACGCAGCTGCAGACCCGAGCTCAGGCAGTTCTTGATGCGCTCGCGCGGATGAGGAATCCACTGGCGGTCGCCGACGTAGGAGCGCAGCTTTTCGCCCAGGTCCAGGACGCGCTTGCGCAGGCGGCTGGAAGTGCCGATCTGGCTACTCTTGAGCTCTCCCCACAGACAGAGATCCATGAGTACCAGCCAATCCCGACGCCATTGCTGCCGCTGGGCCTCCTCGGGGCGGGTCCAGCGTGCCACCTCTGCATCATCAAAGGCCATGCCTTCCTCCACAGGCGCGACGAGCGAGACGCCAGCGCGCCACCGTACCGACATCAAACCACAGTCCCTGGTGCAGACAGGCCGCCAGGCGCCCGGCTGCAGCCCACTCCCGCAACCAGGGGCCCAAGGGTGCCGGCGCCGCCGGCCGTCCGGCAAACCACGCCCCCGACAGGCGCGCCATGCCCGAGTAGGTATAGGCCGCCTGCCCAGCCTGTGGGCGCTCGACGCGCCCTCCGGCCACGGCAAAGTCGCCTTGGGGATGATGTTCCGGATTGGGCACCAGCACCAAGGTCTCGGTGGCATCGGCCGCCGTCAACGCTGTCCAGTCAAAGTCGCTGCAGATATCGCCGTTGGCCAGCAGGAAGGGGGCATCGCCAAGCAGGTCGCGGGCACGGACGATGGCTCCACCCGTTTCCAGGCGACCGTCCCGCTCATCGCTGTACAGAATATCCAGGCCCATGCAACGGCGGCCGATGTGGGCGCGGATCTGCCCGCCCAGGTGGCCGATATTGATGACCACCCGCTCCAGGCCCAGGCCGGCAAAGCGCTCCAGATGGCGGTACAGAAGCGGCCGGCCTGCCACCTCCAGCAGGGGTTTGGGCACATAGTCGCTGAGCGGGCGCAGACGCTCGCCGCGACCGGCGGCAAGGATCATGGCCTGACGGACGACGGTGCCCACGGTGCGAACCACTCTCGATAGGGTGCCAGTTCCGGATCGCGTCCCAGACCCTGCCAGACGTAAGACCAGAAGCGCGGCAGAAACTCCAGGTAGTGCTCCTTGCCATCCCGTCGGGCGAGGCGGCAGAAGATCCCCAGGATCTTGAGATTGCGCTGCAGGGCCATGCTCTGCACCTGCTCGGCGAAGCGTTCCGGAGGCGGTGGCGCAAATCCGCAATCGGCGAGGCGCTGGCGGTAGCTCTCGATCCAGGCGGCGCGCTGCTGCGGGCCCCAGTCCCAGTATCGATCCCAGAGCAGCGAGGCGAGATCGTAGGTCCAAGGACCTTCCACCGCGTCCTGAAAATCGATGAGGGTCAGCTCCCCCGTGCGCGGATGCATGAGGATATTGCGGGCGTGGAAGTCGCGGTGCACCCACACCCTTGGCTGCGCCAGGGCCCGCGCCACCAGGGTGGCAAAGAGATCGTCCAGCGCCTTTGCCGATGCGGATGATAAGGGACGCTCCTGCTGGCAGGGGAGATACCAATCGCGAAAGAGCTGCAATTCGCCGTCCAGGCGAGCGCGGTCGTAGACAGGCAGAGCCGGCCGCCCCCACTGGCCGCGGCCCGCCGCAGCCAGGCGCAGGACGAGATCCAGGGCCGCCTCCATATTGGCGGCCACCGGCGCGCCACGATCCAGCCGCGCCTTGAGATCCTCGTCGCCAAGATCCTCCTGCAGGATGAGTCCAAGGCGCGGCTGCACGGCAAGGATACGGGGCACGGGCAGACCCGCCCGCTGCCAGCGGTACTGGACCCGGAGAAAAGGCAGGAGCTCGTCCCCAGGTGGAAACTCGGCCAGTATGGCGCCACGCAGCCGCCAGTAGCGACGGGCGCTGGCATCGCCGCGCAGCGCCTCAATATGCGCATCCAACCGCTCCTGGGCAAGCCAGGACCGCACCTGGGCAGAGAGTGCAGGGGGTTCGACGACGGCAGTAGCGGGCGATTGCGACATGCGCGCATTCTGTGCGATTTTAGGCGCCTATGAAAGCGCCCAACGCTAGCTCAGGCGGTGCCACACGGGTTTGCGGTCGACGCGCGCGTCGCCTGGGCCAGGCTCGTCGGCGCGGCGCGCGCAGTGGCCGTGTTGCAGCTTCCTGGCGACTCTATCTGCTCGCCCTGCTCGGTCTTGCTCCGAGCGTCTGGGGGGCGACGACCGGGCCCATCACCCTGTATGCCGATCACGTCCAGGGGGTCGCCAGCGGCCAATGGACCGCCAGTGGCGATGTCGAGGTGCTTTACGGCGACCGCCGCCTCTACGCCGACGAGGTGCACTACCGCCAGGATGAAGACGAGATCGTCGCCACTGGCCACGTGCGCATGGTCAGCCCTGGACTCGTCACCGCCGCGCCCAAGGCCATCGTCCACGTCCAGGCCAACCAAGGCATCGTTCTGCAACCCCGCTACCTGCTGGAGGCTCAACACGGTCACGGCCACGCGCGCCAGGGCGAGGAACTGGGAAAAGGCCGCTATCGCCTCAACGAGGCCTGTTACACCACCTGCGACGGCAAGGTTCCGGCCTGGCAACTCTGGTCCAGCCAACTGGACCTGAACCAGAACGACGACTACGTCACCACCCGGGATACTACCCTCAACGTCTTCGGCCTGCCGGTATTCTGGCTGCCTTACCTGAGCTTTCCGCTGAAGCGCCACTCCGGCTTCCTGGCACCGACCTTCGGCAGCTCCACCGTCAACGGACTGACCCTGGGGATACCCTACTATTTCAACATCGCCCCCAACCTGGACGATACCTTGACAGTGCTGGGCTTCACCAAGCGGGGCGTCATGCTGCAGAACCAGTTCCGCTATCTTGAACCCAGCTATTCCGGACGACTCAACCTGGATCTGCTGCCTGCCGATCGTCTGACCCATAACACCATCTGGGCCGTGTCCTGGCAGCACCAGCAGGATCTGGGCGATGGGTTCAGCCTATCCGCCAACATCAATCGCGTAAGCTATCGTAATTTTCTCTCGGATTTCGGCGGCACGACGGGCTTCGGCAGCAGTTTCCTGGGCGGCATCGGCAATGCCCCCTACCTGACCTCGGCGGCGGGCGTGTACTACGGCAACGCACACCTCCATGCCGGCGCCGTACTCCAGAGTTATCAGGAACTGGCACCGGGTGGCGTTGCCCCCTACTCCCAGCTGCCCTACCTCTACGCCAATGGCTACTGGCGTCTCGGGAATCGGGGCTACTTCGATTGGCGCAGCAATTTCAACTACTTCTATGCTTCGGCGGGGCCCATCGGCGAGCGCCTGGACCTGACCCCCACCATCGGCTGGCGCTTCAGCCGCGCCTGGGGATTCCTGGACCCCAAGGCGCGGCTCTACTACAGCTACTATCAGATCCAGCGCAATCCACCCTACAGTCGCGCCATCAGTCGCACCCTGCCAGCCCTGAGCCTCAAGGGCGGCCTCAATTTCATCCGCTACGACGGGGACGATGGCGTCACACTCCTGCAGCCGATCTTCAAGTACCTCTATATCCCGCTGCGGGCGCAGAACGATATCCCGCTCTTCGACACCAGTCTGCCCTTTCCCAACTACGACACCATTTTTACGGACAACAGCCTGTTCAGCGGCAGCGACCGCATCAATGCTGCCAACCAGATCGTCTATGGCCTGCAGGGCAGCCACCAGAGCGCGACCGGACGTCAGATCTGGCAGGCGGCCATCGGCCAGATCCGCTACTTCAATCGCCAGCAGATCGACCTGGCCGGCAATATCGTCCCGCAGAATCCGCAGTCCGATTATTTTCTGCAGGGGGAATACTCCCCCATGCCGGATCTCTACCTCTTGGGCAGCGGTCAGGCGCGCTCGGGCTGGCAGCGGCTGGAGCGCGCCGATTTTCGCGCCCAGTGGCTGCCGGGGGCGGGCAAGGTGCTCAATCTCGATTATCGCTACACCCGGCACTATGTGAATCAGGCAGGAGTATCCGCCGCCTGGCCGCTCTTCCGCCAATGGCGGGTGCTCGGCAGCTATCAGTACGATGTCAGCAATCACAAGCCCTTGGAGGAACTGGTGGGGATCGGCTATGATGGCGGCTGCTGGGCAGCCCAACTCATGGTCTATCATCAGATACTTTTGGGTGGGCAGACCAACAATGCCGTTTATCTCGAGATTGTGTTGCGCGGCCTGACCAGTGTGGGCAATGCCTCCAACGGCTTGCTCAACCAGTATGTGCCGGGCGCCAGCATGGAGTTCTGATGTCACACCCTCGTCTTGTCTTTGCTCTTGCGGTGGTCCTGTGCAGCGTCTCGGCGGCGAGTCTGGCCGATACGCCTTTCGTCAATCGCGATTCCTTGCTGGCCCCCAGTGTCCTGGCAAAGCAGACGCCCGAGTCGGGCGGCGATCGAGTCTATTCCGAGAGTTCCGATCTGGCCCCCAGCGTCGCGCCTCTACCCAGCAACGCCGAGGATCTGGACAAGGTGGTCGCCGTCGTCAACGACAAGATCATCACCTCCCTGCAACTGGCGCAGCGGGTAGCGGCCATTCGCGCCCGACTGCAGCAACAGGATCCCAATGCGCTGCCGCCAGAAGACGTCCTGCGGCGACAGGTTCTGCAGCAGATGATTCTGCAGGATATCGAACTGCAGATGGCCAAGCGGGCTGGAATCAAGGTGGACCAGGCGACGCTGGAGCAGGCCATCGGCAATATCGCCCGCGCCAACAACCTCACGCCCGATCAGCTGCGCCAGGCCCTGGAGCAGCAGGGTCAGTCCTGGACGCAGTTCGAGGACGATCTGCGCGATCGCATCCTGGTCGATCGCCTCACCCAGGAAGAGGTAGAGAGTCGCATCCACATCGGTCCCGACGAGGTCAAGACCTTCGCCCGCCAGCTCAAGGAGCTGGGTGGGGTGAGTTTCGACCTGCAGCAGATTTTCATTCCTCTGCCAGACAACCCGACCCCCGATGCCATCAGTGCTGCCCGCCGCCAGGCCCAGGAAGTGCGCGATCGTCTCATCGCTGGCGCGAGTTTCAGCCGCCTTGCTGCCGAAGTCAGCGGCAGCCGCGACGCACTCCAGGGAGGACGGCTGGGCTGGGTCAAGGCGGCAGAGCTTCCGCCCGCCATCAGCCAAACCCTCATGAGCCTCAAGCCCGGCGAGATCAGTCCAGTGATCCCCGGTCCCACGGGTTTCCACATCTTCAAGGTGCTGGACACCAAGCACGAGGAGCCGACGGTCACCGAGGTAAAGGCGGCCGCCATTGTCCTGCGCGCGGGCAACGGCCTGCAGCTGCAGGAGGCCGAGGCGCGCGCCCAGGATATCGAGACGGCGCTGCAGGGGGGTACCCGCTTCGCGGAATTGGCACGTCGCTACAGTCAGGACCCGAGTACCGCTGCCAGCGGTGGCGAGCTGGGCTGGGTAGCACCGGGCAAACTCCCGGATGAACTGGAGCGTACCCTCCTCGCCCTGCAGCCGGGTGCGGTGAGCAGCCCCGTGCGGGTAGGCGACGCCATCTACATCCTGCAAGCCCAGGCGCAGCGTCAGGTGCCCGTGGGGGACGAACAGATCCTCGCGGCGGCACGCATGCAGCTTTACAACCGCATCGCCCGTCAGCGTCTGGAAGAATGGCAGCGCCGCATCCGCGACGGCGCCTACGTGGAGATCCTCGATCCGAGTCTGCGGAGCCAGGATGCCTGAACTACCATCGGTCAAGACCGGAACAGCGCGTCCCGACCGAGGCGATACCGCAGTGCGGTCGGTGTCTCGCGAACCCATGGCCCGCCTGACCGGCCTCGCCCTCACGCCGGCCCTGACCCTGTTCCGCAAGGAGGTGCTGCGCTTTGCCAAGGTCTGGCTGCAGACCATCGCCGCGCCCCTGGTGACCACGCTTTTGTACCTGCTGGTCTTCGGCCATGCGCTGGGGGGACGGGTCACGGTCTATCCGGGAGTGGACTACACGACTTTCATCGTCCCCGGCCTGATGATGATGTCGGTGCTGCAGAACGCCTTTGCCAACAGCTCCTCCAGCCTCATCCAGTCCAAGGTCACGGGCAATATCGTCTTCCTGCTGCTGTCGCCCCTCAGTCCCACGGAGATCTTTCTGGCCATGACCGCGGCATCCATCGTTCGCGGTGCCGCCGTCGGCCTGGCCATTCTGGCCCTGGCGCTGCTGTATCTGCAGATTCCCATCCTGCATCCCGGGTGGGTCGTGATCTTCACCGTCCTTGGCGCAGGCGGCATGGGGGCGCTCGGCATCATCGCCGGCCTGTGGGCGGAGAAATTCGACCAGATCGCCGGCTTCCAGAATTTTCTCATCATGCCCCTGACCTTTCTGGCCGGCGTCTTCTACTCGGTGCAATCCCTGCCGGGTTTGTGGCGCAGCTTTTCCATGGTCAACCCCTTCTTCTACATCATCGACGGCTTTCGCTACGGTTTTTTCGCCGATGCCGATGTCTCGGTCTGGGCGAGCCTGGCCGTCGCTCTCGCGTTCTTCCTGCTTGCTGCGGGTTGGGCCTGGTGGTTGCTTCATCGCGGCTACAAGCTCCGCCCCTGAGCACACCCCCAGGGATCAACAGCGTGCATTTTTTGAGGTAGAATCCCGGCCATGAACGCAGATACCATTCGCGAGCTTATCCAGTCCGGCCTGCCCGGTGCCCAAGTCCGGGTTCTGGGAGACGACGGGGCACATTTCGAGGCGGTGGTCATTGCCCCACAGTTTGTCGGGCGTTCGCTGGTGCAGCGTCACCAGCAGGTCTATGCCTGCCTGGGCGACCGCATGCGTGCGGAGATACACGCCCTGCAGTTGCGTACGCTCAGTCCGGACGAGGTCGACAAAGCTTCCTGAGAGCGCGTCCTGCGGGCGCGCCCTCCCATTCCCAAACGAGGTGCATATGGCCAGTATTCAAGATCTGATCCAGGAGCAGGTGCAAAAGCACCCCATCGTCCTCTACATGAAGGGCAATCCGCGCATGCCCCAGTGCGGGTTCTCCGCGCGTGCCGTGCAGCTCTTGCAGCAGGCAGGTGCCAAGGAGGTCTTCACCGTAGACGTCCTGGCCGACCCGCAGATCCGCGACGGCATCAAGCAGTATTCCAACTGGCCGACCATTCCGCAGCTCTACATCGGCGGCGAATTCATCGGCGGTTCCGACATCATGGCCGACCTCTACCAGCAGGGCGAACTGCATAAGTTGGTGGCCAACGTCCAGAAGAGCCAGGACGCCTGAGCCCCGGTGGATAAGCTGCTCCTGCGGGGCAACGGGCCCCTGCGCGGTGAGTTGCGCATCTCCGGGGCCAAGAACGCCGCCCTGCCCTGTCTGGCGGCAACCATCCTGGCGCAGGAGCCGGTGCATCTGCACAACATCCCGCACCTGCGGGACATCACCACCACCCTGCAGCTCTTGAGCACGCTGGGCGCGCGGGTCATGGTGGATGGCCGTCTGGGCATCGAAGTGGACCCCCGTCCCATTCATTCCCTGGTGGCGCCCTACGATCTCGTCAAGACCATGCGCGCTTCCATTTTGGTACTGGGGCCGTTGCTCGCCCGGCACGGCGCCGCCGAGGTGAGTCTGCCGGGCGGCTGCGCCATAGGCAGTCGCCCCGTCAACCTGCATCTGAGCGGGCTCGCCGCCTTGGGTGCCGACATCGTTCTCGAAGATGGCTTCGTCAAAGCACGAGCGGAGCGGCTACGGGGCGCTCACATCGTCCTCGAACTCGTGTCGGTGACGGCGACGGAAAACATCCTCATGGCAGCGACCTTGGCCGAAGGCGAGACGATCATCGAGAACGCGGCGCGCGAGCCGGAGGTGGTGGATCTCGCTCGCTGTCTGCGGGCCATGGGCGCTCGCATCGAGGGGGAGGGTACTTCCGTCATCCGTGTGCAGGGTGTCAAAGCCTTGCACGGGGCCGAGCATTCCGTCCTGCCGGATCGGATCGAAACCGGTACCTACCTGGTGGCGGCGGCCATGACCGGTGGCGAGGTCTTTCTGCGCCGCACCGATCCGGGGCTCCTGGAGAGCGTTCTCGTCAAGCTGCGCGAGGCCGGTGCCGAGATCTGGGCCGATGGCGATGGGATCCGTATCCGCATGACGCGGCGACCGCGGGCGGTGGATGTGCGTACGGCGCCCTATCCCGCCTTCCCCACCGACATGCAGGCCCAGTTCATGGCCATGAACGCCATTGCCGAGGGCAGTGGCGTCATTACGGAGACCATCTTCGAGAACCGCTTCATGCACGTGTCGGAATTGCAGCGCCTCGGCGCGGACATCAGCAGCGACGGCAAGACCGCCGTGGTGCGCGGCGTCGACAAGCTGCGCGGCGCCCCGGTCATGGCCACAGACCTGCGCGCCTCGGCCTGTCTGGTACTGGCAGGCCTGGTGGCGGAGGGCGAGACCCTCATCGATCGCATCTACCATCTGGATCGGGGCTACGAGGTCATCGAAGAGAAACTCGGTGTGCTCGGTGCCGACATCCAGCGGGTACGCGCCAGCCGGAGTGTGGCGTGAACCAGACCTTGACCATCGCTCTGTCCAAGGGCCGCATTCTGGAAGAGGCCATGCCTCTTTTCGCCAAGGCCGGGATCGCCTTGGCGGAGGATCCGGAACGTTCGCGCAAACTCATCATCCCCAGCACCGAAGGAAACATCCGCTTTCTCATCATCCGCGCCAGCGATGTCCCCACCTACGTGAGCTGGGGAGCCGCCGATCTGGGCATCGCCGGCAAGGATGTGCTCCTGGAGCAGGAAGGCCTGGATCTCTACGAACCCCTGGACCTGCGTATCGGTATCTGCCGCATGTCCGTGGCAGAGCCCGCGGCCCTCGCCGAACACGACCGCCCGGCGCGCTGGGAACGGGTGCGCATCGCCACCAAATATCCGCGCATCACCAAGCAGTTCTTTCAGGCGCGCGGCGTCCAGACCGAGATCATCAAGCTCTATGGCAGCATGGAGCTCGCCCCCCTGGTGGGCCTTGCCGACCGCATCGTCGACCTCGTCTCCACCGGTCGCACCCTCAAGGAAAACGGCCTCGTCGAAGTCGAGGAAATCATGCCCATATCGAGCCGCCTGGTGGTCAATCGCGCCGCCATGAAACGCAAACAGCGGATCATCGACCGTCTCATCCTCCAGTTGCAGGAGAGCATCCAGCCATGAAGCGCCTCAGGAGCCGCGACCCCCACTTTGCCGAAGCCTTGCACCGGCTGCACGACTGGGATGCCAATCTGGATCCGGCGGTGGAAGGCCGGGTACGAGAGATCCTCGCCGCCGTGCGCGAGCGGGGCGACGTGGCCCTTCTGGAATACACGGCACGCTTCGATGGCCTCCATCTGACCCAGGCAGCGGAACTGGAAATCCCACGCCACCATTGGGAACACGCGCTGGCCAATCTGAGCGGGGCGGAGCGCGAGGCCCTGGAGCAGGCTGCCCAACGTATCCGCCAATACCACGAACGGCAGAAGCTGGAGTCCTGGCAGTACCGGGAGGCCGACGGCACGGTCCTCGGCCAGCGCGTCCTGCCCCTGGCCCGGGCCGGCATCTACGTGCCGGGCGGCAAGGCCGCCTACCCGAGCTCCGTGCTCATGAACGCGATCCCTGCACGCGTTGCCGGTGTGGAAGAGATCGTCATGACGGTGCCCACCCCACGGGGCGAGGTGAATCCCTGGGTGCTGGCAGCGGCGGCCGTGGCGGGAGTGGATCGCGTCTTCCGCCTGGGTGGCGCCCAGGCGGTGGCAGCCCTGGCCTATGGCACCGAGCTCGTGCCCGCCGTGGACAAGATCGTCGGACCCGGCAACACCTACGTCGCCACGGCCAAGCGCATGGTCTTTGGGCGCGTTGGTATCGACATGATCGCCGGCCCCAGCGAGATCCTGGTCATCAGTGACGGTAGTGCCCCCGCCCAATGGCTGGCCTGGGATCTGCTCTCCCAGGCCGAACACGACGAGCTTGCCCAGAGCATCTTCATCACCTGGGATGCCGAGCACCTGGAGGCAGTGGCCCAGGCGGTGGAAGAGGCCCTGGAAAAGCTGGATCGGGCACCCATCGCCCGGGAAAGCTGGCAGCAGCGGGGTGCTCTGATTCTGGCGGAGGACGCTGCCGACGCCTGCCGCATTGCCGATCAGATCGCGCCGGAGCACCTGGAGCTTGCCGTCACCGATCCCGAGGCCCTGCTCGACCAGGTACACAACGCCGGCGCCATCTTCCTCGGCATCCACAGTTGCGAGGCTCTGGGCGATTACGTGGCCGGTCCCAACCACGTCTTGCCCACCGGCGGCAGTGCCCGCTTCTCGTCCCCCCTGGGCGTCTACGATTTCGTCAAGCGCAGCAGCCTCATCGGCGCCAGTGCGGCGGGTGCTGCCCGCCTGGGTGCCCTGGCGGAGCGTCTGGCGACGGCCGAGGGTCTGACGGCCCACGCCCGCTCTGCGGCGGCGCGCATTCCCGGTCGCAGCTGACCCCCCATGGACAGCGCCCTCAACGCCCTGCAGGAAGCCCTGCTCCGTCCCGAACTGCGGACGGGCAAGGCCTACCACGTGGCCGATGCCCGAGGCCTGGTCAAGCTGGATGCCATGGAGAATCCCTACGGCCTGCCGGAGGCGCTGCGCTCGGATTGGCTCGCGCGGCTGCGGGAGGCGCCCCTCAACCGCTACCCCGACCCGCGACCCCAGGCCCTGCTCGCCGCCCTCGCCCGCCATGGCGGCATCCCCGAGAGTCAGGAACTCATGCTCGGCAACGGCTCCGACGAGCTCATCCAGCTTCTGATCCTGGCGGTGGCGCACACGGGACGTCCGGTGCTCGCTCTGGAACCGAGCTTCGTGATGTACCGCATCATCGCCGAGCATTTCGCCCTGCCCTTCGTGAGCGTCCCCCTGGACGACGATTTCCGCTTGGATCTGTCCCGGTTTCTGGAGGAGATGGCGGCCCAGCAGCCGGCCATCGTCTTCATCGATTGGCCCAATAACCCGAGCGGCCAATGTCTGCCGGAGGAGGATCTGGAGGCCATCGTCGCCGCGGCCCCCGGACTCGTGGTGGTGGACGAGGCCTATCACCCCTTCAGTGGTCTGAGCTTTGCGCCACGCCTGGGACGCTATCCCAACCTGCTGCTCCTGCGCACGCTCTCCAAGGAGGGTCTGGCCGGTCTGCGCCTGGGCTATCTCGCCGGACCGAAGGCCTGGATCGAAGTCCTGGATCGCCTGCGTCTACCCTACAACATCAATATCTTGAGCCAGCTCAGTCTGGACTTTTTCCTGACGCACGCCGAGCTTCTGGCGGAGCAGGCCGAGGCCATCTGCCGCGAACGGGAACGCCTTACCGAGGCCCTACGCGAACTGCATGTCCAGGTATGGCCCAGCCGTGCCAATTTTCTGCTCTTTCGCCTCCCCGGACGGGCGGCGGCCATTTATGAGGGTCTACGCGAGCGGGGCGTGCTCATCCGGGCCTTTACAGGACATCCGCGCCTGAGTGACCATCTACGGGTGAGTGTCGGCACCCCGGCCGAAAACGATCGCTTTCTGTCCGCCCTGGAGGGCCTCTTATGACCGTCCGCCGCGCTGCCGTTCAGCGCAATACCCAGGAGACCCAGATCCGGGCCGCCATCGACCTGGACGGCGTCGGCCGGGCGAAACTCGCTTCCGGCATACCTTTCCTCGACCACATGCTCCACCAGATTGCCCGCCACGGTCTTTTCGACCTGGAAATCGAGGCCCACGGAGATCTGGAGATCGACGCCCACCACACCGTCGAGGATATCGGCATCACCCTGGGCCAGGCCTTTGCCCAGGCCGTGGGCGACAAGGCCGGGATCCAGCGCTACGGGCACGCCTATGTACCTCTGGACGAGGCTCTGTCGCGGGTGGTGGTGGATCTCTCGGGACGGCCGGGTCTCGTCCATGCAGTGGATTACCCCCGCGCCTTCATCGGCAGCTTCGACGTCGATTTGCTGCACGAATTCTTTCAAGGCTTCGTCAATCACGCTCAGCTCACCCTGCACATCGACAATCTGCGCGGACGCAACGCCCACCACATCGCCGAGACCATCTTCAAGGCCTGCGGTCGGGCCCTGCGGGTGGCGGTGAGCCCGGATCCGCGCCAAGGCGGCATCCCCAGCACCAAAGGGACCTTGAGCGGATGAGCCTGGGCTTCACCCACGTCGGCATCGTCGACTATGGCATGGGCAATCTGCACTCCGTCGCCAAGGCGGTGGAGCATCTGGGCGCCACGGCCACCATCAGCAGTCGTGTCCCGGAACTGGCGCGCTGCGACCGCATCATCTTCCCTGGCGTCGGCGCCTTCGGCGACTGCATGGCGGCCCTGGAAGATCGCGATCTTCTGGAATTCGTCACGGTGGCCGCCCGCAATCGTCCCTTCCTCGGCATCTGTCTCGGCATGCAGCTGCTCATGGAGTCCAGTAGCGAGCACGGCGAGCACGCCGGACTCGGCATTCTACCCGGCAGGGTCCTGCCCTTCCCGGAAGAAGCGCTCCTGGGCCCGGACGGTCGCCGGCTCAAGGTACCGCACATGGGGTGGAACGAGCTGCACCAGCTCATCGCCCATCCGCTTTTTGCGGGCATTCCCCAGGACGCCCACTACTATTTCGTCCATTCCTTCTATGTGGAACCGGCCCACCCCGATCTCTTGGCGGCCTCCAGCGATTACGGTTTCGCCTTCTGTGCCGCCATCGCCCAAGACAATATCTTTGCGCTGCAGTGCCATCCCGAAAAGAGTGGCGAAGCAGGCCTGCGCCTGCTGGGCAACTTTCTGCAGTGGAGCGGCGATTGCGGCAGCGATTGCGCGCCCATCGGCGGATAGAGGCAGGAAACGGGATTCCATGACCCGATATCGGAAGACGACGAGCACGGAGGAAACATCATGCTGTTGATCCCCGCCATCGACCTCAAAGGCGGCAATTGTGTGCGGCTGCGCCAGGGGCGCATGGACGACGACACGGTCTTCTCCGACGACCCTGTGGCTACCGCCCGGCGCTGGGTGGAGGCGGGTGCCCAGCGTCTGCACGTGGTGGATCTGGACGGAGCGGTCCAGGGTGAGCCCGTCAATGCCGCCGCCATTGCCGCCATTTGCGCTACCTTTCCTGACCTCGAGGTGCAGGTAGGCGGTGGCATCCGCGACGAGGAACAGATCGAGGTCTACATCCAGGCAGGAGTGCGCTATGTGATCATCGGTACCCAGGCGGTCAAGGCCCCGGGCTTCGTCGCCGATGCCGCTGTCAGTTTTCCCGGCCACATTCTCGTAGGCATCGACGCCCGCGACGGCAAGGTGGCCACGGAAGGCTGGTCCAAGCTCTCCCGCCACGATCCCATCGATCTTGCCCAGCGCTTCGCCGCCGACGGCATCGAGGCCATCATCTATACCGACATCAGCCGCGACGGCATGCTCAGCGGCCCCAACATCGAGGCTACCGTAGCCCTGGCGCAGGCCGTGCCGGTACCGGTCATCGCCTCCGGGGGTATCGCCAATCTCGAGCAGGTACTGGCATTGAAGGCCCATGAGGGTGACGGTATCGTCGGCGCCATCACCGGCCGCGCCATCTACGAAGGCAGCCTGGACTACGCCAGCGCCCGGGCATTGGTGGAGGGCTGATGCTCACCAGACGCATCATCCCCTGCCTCGACATCAATGCCGGGCGTGTCGTCAAAGGGGTCCGCTTTGCCGAGATTCGGGACGCCGGCGACCCCGTGGAGACGGCGGCGCGCTACAACGCCGAGGGCGCCGACGAGCTGACCTTCCTGGACATTTCCGCCAGTCACGAAGGGCGCGGCACCATGGCCGAAGTGGTGGCCGCCGTAGCTGCCCAAGTCTTCATCCCCCTCACCGTTGGCGGCGGGGTGAGCAGTGTGGAGGATGTGCGCGCCCTGCTGCGGGCGGGCGCCGACAAGGTCAGCATCAATAGCGCCGCGGTGCGCGAACCGGAGCTGGTACGCCGGGCCGCCCAGCGCTTCGGCAACTCCTGCATCGTGGTGGCTATCGATGCCAAGCGTGTGGGCGAGGGCTGGGAGGTCTTCACCCACGGCGGCCGCCGTCCAACGGGTCTGGACGCCGTCGAGTGGGCGCTGCGCATGGCGGAGTATGGTGCTGGCGAAATCCTTCTCACCAGCATGGATCGGGACGGCACCGGACAGGGCTTCGACATTGAACTCACGCGCGCCGTCAGTCGTGCCGTCCCGGTACCGGTGATTGCCTCGGGTGGCGTTGGCAGCATTGCCGACTTCGCCGCCGGCCTGCTGGAAGGCGAGGCAGACGCTGTCCTCGCCGCTTCCGTCTTCCACTTTGGCAAATTCCGCATCGCTGAAGTCAAGGCATCCCTCGCAGCCCGTGGCCTGCCGATGCGTCTGGACGCCATCGACGACGCATCTGCATCGTTCCATCCCGCGTAAGGAAAGCATGATGTCCGAGGATACCGAAGCATTGCTTGCGGCCGTTCGCTGGAACGAGCAGGGTCTCGTGCCTGCCATCGCCCAGGAGGCGCGCAGCGGTCAGGTGCTCATGCTCGCCTGGATGAATGCCGATGCTCTGCGCGCTACCCTCGCCGAGGGCCGCGGCGTCTACTGGTCGCGCTCGCGCGGGCAACTCTGGCGCAAGGGCGAGAGCTCCGGCCACACCCAGAAATTGCTGGACCTGCGTCTCGACTGCGACGGCGACACCGTCCTCCTGCGCGTCCTGCAGGAGGGGCCGGCCTGCCATACCGGAGCGCAGACCTGCTTTTTCCGAGCCGCCGGGGAACACTGGACAGAGACGACGCCGCCCCCCGGCAGCTTCCTCGACAGCCTGCAAGAAACCATCCACGCCCGGCGGAGGGCCGATCCTGGCCAGTCTTATGTCGCCAAGCTGCTCCACGGCGGCCAGGATCGCATTCTCAAAAAGGTCGGGGAAGAGGCCACGGAGTTCGTCATCGCCGCCAAGAACGGCGAGCGTGAGGCCATCATCGGCGAGGCGGCGGATCTCCTGTTTCACACCCTCGTCGCCCTAGAGGAACGGAACTTGCACATCCGCGATGTGCTGGATCGCCTGGCCAGCCGGGAAGGCGTCTCGGGCCTTGCGGAAAAAGCGGCACGCGGCGCACAAACTTGACGGCACTTAAAGCCTTGGCATAAGGTCCAAGAGATATCGGCGCAACATCCCTGCGGGGAAGGAGAGTGGTTCATGGGCGCTTTCAGTATCTGGCATTTGATCATCATCCTCTTGATCGTTGTAGCGCTTTTCGGAACGGCCAAGCTGCGCAATGTGGGCAGTGATCTGGGTTCCGCCATCAAGAGCTTCCGCTCTGCTGTGAAGGACGAGGAAGAAAAAAAGGCGCAGGAGCCCGCCAACCTCAGCCACAGCACCATCGACGCCGAAGCCAAGCCCGTCAAGGAATCCGAAAGCGTTCACCACGGGTGAGTCAGGGTGTTTGACTTCAGTTTCGGCGAGCTGGCGTTGCTGGCCGTCATCGCCTTGCTGGTGGTCGGTCCGGAGCGGCTGCCGGAGCTGGCGCGCAAGGCAGGCCGCTGGTACGGTGCCCTGCGACGCACGGTGGACAACGCACGCTCCGAGGTAGAGCAACAGCTGCTTCTGGATGAGTTGCGTCAGGAGGCGCGCAAACTCCGGGAGTATGCCGACACGGAGCTCCTTCCCGCCGATCCGACCCAGGCTGGGACGACCCCATCCCGCTCGCGGAGATACCGTCCGGAAGATCGGAGGGGAAACGGCGCCTGCGGAGGTCGGGGCAGAGCGCAGGGAAACCGCATCCCACTCGGCGCAAGAGCATTCCTGACAGCCGCCGTCCTTTGCGGGCATTCTCGGCCACCATCGTGCTGGGATACACTCCACAGACTCCGTACCGCCACCGAGAAGGGTAGAAGATCACCATGGCCACCATCCCGGATTCCTCCGAGAATACCTTCATCGGCCACCTTCTGGAACTTCGCCGCCGCGTGCTCTATGCCGTCCTGGCCATTTTTGTCGGCTTTCTGCTGTCCTATCCTTTTGCTCAGCAGATCTACACGATCCTGGCGGAACCGCTCATCCGCATCATGCCGGCGGGCAGCCACCTTATCTATACGAGCCTGCCGGAGGTCTTTCTCACCTACGTCCAGTTGTCGCTGATATCCGGTTTTGTTCTCGCCTTGCCGGTGGTTCTCTACCAGTTCTGGGCCTTCGTCGCACCGGGACTTTACGTGCACGAGAGACGCCTCTTTTTCCCCTTGATTTTCGTTTCCGTCACCCTGTTCGTCGTCGGCGTACTCTTTGCCTATTTTGTCGTCTTTCCCAATGCTTTTCGCTTTTTCTTGAGTTTCTCGGGCACCGACATCACGGCCATGCCCAAGGTCGACAACTATCTCTCCCTCATCGTCAAATTCTCGCTGGCCTTTGGCCTTGCCTTCCAGATACCGGTGCTCATCGTCGTACTCGTACGGGTGGGTATCCTGCAGATCGACACCCTGCGTCGCGGCCGTCGCTACGCCTTCCTGATCTGTGCGGTGGCCGCCGCCATCCTGAGCCCTCCCGATGTGATGTCCATGGTGCTCCTGCTGATCCCCATGTATCTGCTGTTCGAGTTGGGACTGCTCTTTGCCGCGCGAGTGGCGCCCAGACCGTGGGCGACTGAGCGGTCCGACGCCGCCACCGCCGCCGAGAGTGCGCACGAGGACGATATCGCCGCCGCCATGGACGCTGCCGAGGCCAGCTTCCGGCGCGACGACGAAGACCGGCCAGACGACCGCAAACCCTAGCCCGCCCTCTGGGATCTGAAGAGGGCAGGATGCCGTTCCGTCGGCGGGGCATCCACGGAACCCCTTTACTTGAATCACAACTCAGCATAGACTTGGATCCAGTCTTAAAAAGGGGCGTAACGTGGCTGGTCCGAGAGCGCGGGCTTTTCAGTCTTTCCGAATCGGTTTGGGGGTATGGCTTTCCCTCCTGCTGGTGTTGGTCCCTTTTCTCCACGAGCACCTTGGAACCACCTCCACGGTCGGCTGGCATTGGCACCTCCACCTTGGTTCGGTGCTGACCGACGGGTCCGATCCCGTCGATCAGCAGATCCATCGCGACCAAGGCCCAAGCGACGGTGCCACCATCGGTATCGACGCCCTCCTGGAGCGTCCTGCCCAAGAGATTCCGGTGAACCCCATCGCCCAGGGGCTACCACTCTATCTATCCCTGATCCTGGTCCTGAGCTGCGGCACCAGAAAGCCACGCGCAGCGGACTGGTCTCGCCACTCGCCCCCACGGTACCGACATCGTCCGGGCCTTCCACCCCAGGCACTCGCCCCGCCTCGTCACTGAGCAGAAGATCATCGTGCGGCTTTGGTCCGCCGTTTTTTCAAATCTTTTGTAACAGTTATCGAGGGTTACGCCATGCATCGTCCGTGTTTTCATCCCGCCAGGGGTCTGCGTCCTTACGCCCTGGCCCTGCTCCTGTCTACCCTGGGTCTCGGCGCCGAGACCGCCCTGGCTCTGCCATCGGAGATTCCCCTCAGCAGCGATCGTCAGATAGCCCTCGGCGTGCGCCTGGCGCCCGTCCTTGCGGCCGGACCCCGAAGCCTCGTGCTGCCCGCCCAGGCGATGGTTCCGGCGCAGGATCAGTGGGTGGCCAGCAGTGCCGCCTCTGCTTTCGTACAGACCGTGCTGGTCGACAACGGCAGTACCGTGCATCAAGGTCAGCCCGTGCTGCGTCTGCAGGGCAGCGATATCGCCATGCTCCAGCGCGCTGCCGGCGACGCGCAGGGTCGCGCGGAACTGGCCCAGAGCCAACTGCGGCGGGACGAGCTGCTATTCAAGGAAGGCATCATTCCTCTGAGTCGCCTGCAACAGAGTCGCCTGGCTGCCTCCGAAGCCAACCGAGCTCTGGCGGAGCAGCGTCTGGCCCTGCAGTCCGCAGGGGCCACGGGCGGCGTCCGGGGTGAGGCGATCCTACGGGCCGGGCGGGCCGGGCGGGTCACCGACCTGAATGTGGTCCCCGGTCAACGCGTAGATCCCGGCCAGGTCCTTCTGCGCGTCGTCGATACCGGGGCGCTCTATCTGGAGATGGCGGTCCCGGCCAACCAGGGTCGCGATATTCCGGTGGGCGCACGGGTAGAAGTCCCGGACACCCAGACCGTCGGCACCATCCAAAGCAAGAGTCCAAGTCTGGGCGCCGGTCAGGAACTGCGCCTGCGGGTGAAGCTGGGACAGCGGGGCAGCCTCGAGGGCGGACAGACCGTGAGCGCCAAGGTTCTTCTCCCCACCCCCCCGGGCAGCTGGCGCATACCCGCCAGCGCCATCACCCGGATGGATCAGAGCAGTGTGGTCTTCGTTCGCAAGGCCAATGCTTTCCGGGTGGTACCGGTGCAGATCCTCGGCCGCAGCAACGGCGAGGCCGTGGTGACCGGAGGGCTGCACGCCGGTGAACAGGTAGCGGCTGCGGGGGTCATCGCCATTCAGACGGCCGCCGGCGAGGTAAAGCCATGAACGCGCTCATCGCCCTCACCCGCGCCGCCCTGAGCCAGCGTCTTCTGACCCTACTGCTGCTGGTCGCCCTGCTCGGCGCCGGCATCATGGCCTGGCGTAGCCTCCCCATCGACGCCTTCCCCGATATCTCCGCACCCCAGGTCAAGATCATCCTCAAGACACCGGGCATGACCCCCGAAGAAGTGGAAACCCGAGTGGTCCTGCCGGTAGAGCAGGAGTTGCTGGGCATCGCCCGCAAGTCGCAGGTGCGTTCGCTGTCGAAATATGGCATCGCCGACATCACCGTCGACTTTCAGGAAGGTACGGATATCTACTGGGCCCGCCAGCAGGTGGGTGAGGCTCTGGCCAATGTTCGTGGCGATCTGCCCGCTGGCACTCAGGGAGGATTGGCGCCCATTGCGACTCCCCTGTCCGATGTCTTCATGTTCACCATCGACGGCGACGCCAGCCTCGCCGCCAAACGTGACGCCCTGCAGTGGATCGTCCGCCCGCAGCTACGCACCCTCCCCGGGGTAGCCGACGTCAACATGCTCGGCGGCGACGTGCGCGCCTTTACCGTCGTGCCCGATCCAGCCCGGCTGTCGACCCTGGGGGTCAGTCTGGACACCCTGCGTCAAGCCCTGCAGAGCAACAACAGCAACGACGGGGCGGGACGCGTGGCGGAGGGCGAGTTGAACCGCATCGTGCGGATTCAGGGAGCGTTTCGCAACGCCGAGGACATCGCCAACACGGTGGTCATCCAGCGCCCCGGCCAGACGCTGCGGGTGCGCGACCTGGCCGAGGTCAAGGAAGAGGCCCTGACTCGCTATGGCGTGGTCACGCAGGACGGACGCCGCGAGGCCGTGGAAGGTATCGTGGTTGCCCTCAAGGGCGCCAATGCGGCCCAGGTGATCCATGAGGTCAAGGCACGCCTTGCGGAAATCGCCCCGCGTTTGCCCCAGGGCATGACCATTCACCCTTTCTACGATCGTAGCCAGCTGGTGGAGCGCGCGGTCGGCACCGTCAGCCACGCCCTCCTCGAGGCCATCGTGCTGGTGGTCGTACTCTTGCTCCTCTTTCTGGGCAACTGGCGGGCGGCGCTGGTGGTGGCCGTGACCATACCCCTCAGTGCCCTGGCCACCTTCATCCTCATGAAAGTCACGGGGCTCAGCGCGAATCTCATGAGCCTCGGCGGTCTGGCCATCGCCCTGGGCATGTTGGTGGATGCCGCTGTGGTGGTGGTGGAAAACCTCGTCCATCACCTGAGCCACGACTCCCATGCCGGCTCGGACAGTACGGACGGCGGCGTGAGCCAGCGTCTGGAGCGCATCCTCCACGCAGTACGCGAAGTAGCAGCACCAGTCACGGCCGGCGTACTCATCATCGTCATCGTTTTTTTGCCCTTATTATCGCTGGAAGGTCTGGAAGGAAAACTGTTCCGCCCGGTGGCTCAGACCATCG
>ERZ1669247.236-NODE-236-length-22805-cov-4.380220_pt1 | contig 22805 bp, 19 predicted proteins | sample MGYA00579297_ERZ1669247 | MGnify/ENA primary metagenome ERZ1669247 (study PRJEB41166, sample SAMN08046056) | hot springs metagenome | biome: hot spring; feature: acid hot spring; material: thermophilic sediment; isolation source: thermophilic sediment from acid...
CGGCATCCTCAGCCCCTTAAGCCTGCGGGTGACCGCTCTGGAGCAGGTGCCCAGCGGCGGCTGGCGCTGCATTCTGAGCGATGGTGTGCGCCTCGTCCTCGGCGCCCAGGATCCCGAAGGAACCCTCCGTCGCTGGGTCGCGGTGGTACCTCAGCTCCAGTCCTACCTGGTCGCCGGAGCGACCATGGATCTGCGTTACGACAATGGTTTCGCGGTCGCTCTGCCGGGGGCGACCAAGTCTGGTTCGGCACAAGGGGATGGAACATCCCAAGGAGAGAAATGACATGAAGCGCAGCAATCAGGAACTCATCGTCGGCCTGGATATCGGAACTTCCAAGGTCGCCTGCATCGTGGCCCAGGCCCGTGGCGGACGCGAAGCGGAGATCATCGGCGTTGGCCAGCACCCGTCCCGCGGACTCAAGAAAGGCGTGGTGGTGGACATCGAATCCACGGTTCAGGCCATTACCCGCGCCGTCCAGGAAGCCGAGCTCATGGCCGGGGTGCAGATCCGCGGCGCCGTGGTAGGCATCGCCGGCGGCCACATCCGCGGCTACAACAGCCACGGCATCGTCGCCATCAAGAACAAGGAAGTGAGCAACGAGGACATCGGTCGGGTCATGGATGCCGCCCGCGCCATCGTCATCCCCCAGGATCAGAACGTCATCCACATTCTGCCCCAGGAATTCATGATCGACAGCCAGGAGGGCGTTCGCGACCCCATCGGCATGTCCGGCGTGCGCCTCGAGGCACGGGTGCACATCGTCACCGGAGCCGTCAGTGCCGCCCAGAACATCAGCAAGTGTGTCGAGCGCTGCGGTCTACAGGTCCAGGATCTGGTCCTGGAACAACTGGCGTCTGCGGATGCGGTCCTCACCAGCGATGAAAAGGAACTGGGGGTCTGCCTGGTGGACATCGGCGGCGGGACCACGGATATCGCCATCTTCCGCGACGGTGCGGTGCGCCACACCGCCGTCATTCCCATCGCCGGCGACCAGATCACCAACGACATCGCCCTCGGCCTGCGCACCCCCCCAGTGGAGGCAGAGCAGATCAAGAAGCTCTACGGCTGCGCCTTGGGCGATCTCATCGAGATGGACGACGAGATCCCCGTCCCCAGCGTCGGCACCCGCCCGCCCCGCACCATCTCCCGGCGTATTCTGGGAGATATCATCGAGCCCCGGGTCAAGGAGCTCTTTGAGTTGATCCAGGCCGAGCTGCGGCGCACCGGCTACGAGGATCTGGTGGCGGCGGGCGTGGTCATCACCGGCGGTTCCAGCCGCCTCGAGGGCATGGCAGAACTGGCCGAGGAAATTCTGCATCTGCCCGTGCGCGTGGGCGAGCCCATGCACCTGCCGGGCATGGAAAGCGTGGTCCGCCTGCCCAACCACGCCACCGGCGTCGGTCTGGTCATGTACGGTCTGCACAATCAGTTGAGCGGTCAGGCCGAGCCGGCCCAAGCCCCGGCGGCGGCCTCCCAGGCCTCCCGCGACAAGGCCATGGACACGAGCTTTGCCGGTGTCTTCCGGAAAATGCGCTCGTGGGTAGAGACAAGTTTCGGTTAAGGCAACAACGCCCCCAAAAACCCAGGATCAGCCAAGAGGATACAGACATGTACGAACTCAGCGAATGTGAACAAGAAGGTGCCGTCATCAAGGTCATCGGTGTCGGCGGCGGCGGTGGCAATGCCGTCAACAACATGGCCAGTGCCGGTCTCGAGGGCGTGGAGTTCATCTCCGCCAATACCGATGCCCAGGCCCTGCGCCATTCCCAGGCCAACCGTACCGTCCAGCTGGGCGCCGAGTTGACTCGCGGCCTCGGGGCCGGAGCCGACCCCGAAGTCGGGCGCAAGGCCGCGGAGGAATGCCGTGAGGAGATTCGCGCCGCCCTGGAAAAGGCCGACATGGTCTTCATCACCACCGGCATGGGTGGCGGCACCGGCACCGGCGCCGCCCCCGTGGTTGCCTCCATCGCCCGCGACATGGGTATCCTCACCGTCGGCGTCGTCACCAAGCCCTTCAATTTCGAAGGAAAGAAAAGACAGCAGCACGCCCTGGCCGGAATCGACGAGCTATCCCAGCACGTCGACTCCCTGGTCATCATCCCCAACGAGAAGCTCCTGGCGGTATTGGGCAAGAACATCAGTCTCAAGGATGCCTATCAGGCGGCGGACAACATCCTGCTGGGCGCGGTGCAGGGCATCTCCGAACTGGTCACCCGTCCCGGCCTCATGAACCTGGATTTCGCCGACGTGCGTACCGTCATGTCCGGCATGGGTCTGGCCATGATGGGCGCTGCCAGTGGCCGCGGTGAAAACCGGGCGCGGGACGCCGCCAGTCGGGCCGCCAGCAGTCCGCTCCTGGACGACATCAATCTGGCCGGCGCCCGCGGCATCCTGGTCAACATCACTGCCGGTACCGACCTGACCCTGGGCGAGTTCGAAGAAGTGGGCGAACTCATCCGCAGCTACGCCGCCGACGACGCCAACGTCAAGGTGGGAACGGTACTGGATCCGGATCTCGATGGGGAGCTGCGGGTGACGGTGGTGGCAACGGGCCTGCAGCGGGAACCCGTCCGCCTGGCCGCAGACAACCTGCGCGCCCGCGGCGCCCTGGTCTCGCCCAGCACCGCTGCCGAATGGCGCAATCTCGATAAACCCACGGGACAGCGACAGGCGGCAGAGCAGCGCGCAGTCGCGGCGGGCGGTCGGCACAGTGCGCCGGACTACTCGGACCTGGACATCCCCGCCTTCCTGCGGCGTCAGGCGGACTGAGCGCGCATACGGCTCCAGCTTGGGGTATTGCCTTGGGGAACGGGGGAGCCCCCCGCCCTGCAATACCCGCGCTGGGTAGCGGCCCTTCCCATCCCCGGTGTGGCACCCTATCATGGGGCCCAACGCAGACCTTAGGAGCGCCGCATGTCCAGCCAGCCCCTCCCATCGGAACGCCCCTGTCGCCTGGAACCCCTGGGTACGGACGCCGATACCTTATGCCGTGACCTACTGCGCTATCTCGAGCTGGGTCTCGGCCAGGACGCCGGCCGGGCCAGTCCGCTGGCGGTCTACACGGCCCTTGGCCTGACCCTGCGCGACCGTCTGGCGCAGAACTGGAAACGCACCAGCGAGCTGTGTCACCGACAGGGTGGCAAGCGTGCCTTCTACCTGTCGCTCGAGTTCCTGCTGGGCCGGGCGCTGGGCAACACCCTTTTGAATCTTGGTCTCGAAGAAGACACCCGCGAGGCGCTGCAGCGGCAGCATCGCGATCTGCAGGAGCTGTTGGATGTCGAACCGGACGCGGGCCTGGGCAACGGTGGCCTGGGCCGCTTGGCGGCGTGCTTTCTCGATAGCTGCGCGACCCTGGCCCTGCCGGTGACAGGTTATGGCATCCGCTACGCCTACGGCATGTTCCGCCAGGAGATCCACGGCGGCGAACAACGCGAGGAGCCGGACCACTGGCTGAAGAACGGTTATCCCTGGGAGCTCAAGCGACCCGAGCGGGTCCGGCGCGTCCACTTCGGCGGGCGCAGCGAAAGCTACCGCGATGCCCAGGGCCAGGAGCACCGACGCTGGGTGGATACCCGCGATGTCCTGGCCGTGCCCTACGACATACCCATACCGGGTTATCGCAACGGCATCGTCAATACCTTGCGTCTGTGGCGGGCGGCGGCCACCGACGTCTTCGATCTCGGCGAATTCAACGCCGGCGCCTATCCCGAGGCCGTCGCCGCCAAGAATGAGGCCGAGCACATCAGCATGGTGCTCTACCCCAACGACAGCAGCGAGAACGGCAAGGAGCTGCGCCTGCGGCAGCAGTACTTTCTGGCTTCCGCCAGCCTCCAGGATGTGCTGGCCGACTGGACGGCCGAACAGGGTGAGGATTTCCGCCAGTTCGCGCAGCGCCACAGCTTTCAGCTCAACGACACCCACCCCAGTGTCGCCGTGGCCGAACTGATGCGCCTGCTCCTGGACGAGCATGGTCTGGGCTGGGACGAGGCCTGGTCCATCACCAGCCAGACCATGGCCTATACCAACCACACCCTGCTTCCAGAGGCTCTCGAGAAGTGGCCGGTACGCCTTTTCGGCCATCTGCTGCCCCGGGTACTCGAGATCATCTACGAGATCAACGCTCGCTTCCTGCGGCAGGTGGCGCAACGCGCACCGGGGGATACCGGCCTGCTGCAACGTCTGTCTCTCATCGAAGAGGGACCGGAACCCATGATCCGCATGGCCCACCTGGCGGTGGTAGGCAGTTTTTCCGTCAACGGTGTGGCCGCCCTGCACACGCAGCTCCTGAAGGAAGAACTGTTCCGCGACTTCTACCGGCTCTGGCCCGAGCGTTTCAACAACAAGACCAACGGCGTGACCCCCAGACGCTGGCTGCAGTGGGCCAACCCGGAACTGTCGGCGTTGATATCGCAGCGCATCGGCGACAGCTGGCGGCAAGACCTCGCAGAGCTCTCCGCCCTGGCACCAGCGGCGGACGATCCGCAGTTCCGGGCCCAGTGGGCCGAAGTGCGGCGCGGCAACAAGGCCCGTCTGGCGGCCCTGGTGCGTGCACAGACGGGGGTGGAGCTGATCCCGGAGGCCATCTTCGACGTCCAGGTCAAGCGTATCCACGAATACAAGCGGCAATTGCTCAATGCCCTGCACGTCATCCATCTCTACGATCGTATCAAACGCGGTGAGGCCAGCCAGATTACCCCCCGTAACGTGCTCTTCGCCGGCAAGGCCGCACCCGGTTACTTCATGGCCAAGCGGATCATTCGCTTCATCAACGAGGTAGCCGCCACCATCAATGACGATCCCGATACCGCCGGCCTGCTGCGGGTGTGCTTCCTGCCGGATTACCGCGTTTCCGTCATGGAACGGATCTGTGCCGCCACCGACCTGTCGGAGCAGATCTCCACGGCCGGCAAGGAAGCCTCCGGCACCGGCAACATGAAATTCATGATGAACGGCGCCCTGACCATCGGTACCCTGGATGGTGCCAATATCGAGATCCGTGAGGCCGTGGGTCCGGAGAACTTCTTCCTCTTCGGTCTGCGCGCCGAGGAAGTAGCCCGTCTGCGACCCCAGTACGATCCGCAGCAGGCCATCGCGGCGGACGAAGATCTGGAACGGGTGATGGATCTCATCAAGAGCGGTTACTTCAATCCCTTCGAGCCGGGCCTCTTCGACCCCATCCTGCACGCCCTGCTCGCGCCGGCGGATCCGTGGATGGTGCTGGCGGATTTCAGCAGCTACAAGCACCGTCAGAACGATGTGGCGGCCCTCTGGCACGATCAGACGGAGTGGCAGCGGCAGAGCGTGCTCAACACCGCCGCCAGCGGCCGCTTTTCCAGCGACCGCAGCATCGCCGAGTACAATCGCGACATCTGGCACCTGCAGCCCCTGGTAGCCTCGGCCTCCGGACTTGTCTAGAATTCGGCAAACTCAACTGAGGCCCGCCACCGCCCGAGGAGTTACGTGAATCCGCAACACATCCGTCCCATCACCCTACTCATCCTTGACGGTTGGGGCTATCGCGAAGCATCCGACGACAATGCCATCGCCCAGGCGCACACGCCCAATTGGGACGCTTGGTGGAAGAGTCAGCCCCACACCCTGCTGCAGGCCTCGGAGGCAGCGGTGGGCCTACCGCGGGGGCAAATGGGCAACAGCGAGGTCGGGCACATCAACCTCGGCGCGGGGCGCGTCGTCTACCAGGAGTTCGAACGGATCAACCAGGCCATTCGCGACGGCAGTTTCGCCCGCAATGGCGTGCTGTGTCGCGCCGTCGATGCGGCGATAGCCAATGGCGGTGCCGTCCACATACTCGGCCTGCTCTCCCCCGGCGGCGTGCACTCTCACGAAGAACACATCTTTGCCGCCCTGCGCCTTGCCCATACCCGTGGCGCCCAGCGCATCTACGTACACGCCTTCCTCGATGGACGCGACACCGCCCCGCGTTCCGCTGAGGCCTCCCTGGCGCGTCTGCAGCCCGAGCTCGAGGCCACCGGCGCACGCCTGGCCACCCTCATCGGTCGCTATTACGCCATGGATCGGGACCACCGTTGGGAACGCATTCGCGCCGCCTACGACCTCCTGACCCTGGGCGAGGGCGAGGTCTATGCCACCGCCGAGGAAGCATTGGCGTCGGCCTACGCCCGCGGCGAAAGCGACGAGTTCGTCACCGCCTCGCGCATCGGCGAGCCGGCCCTTCTGGCCGATGGCGACAGCGTACTGTTCATGAATTTCCGCTCGGATCGCGCCCGACAGATCGCCCGCCCTTTCATCGAGGAGGATTTCGACGGCTTCGAACGGCGCCGTCGGGTCCAGCTCGCAGCCTTCGTCACCCTGACGGAATACAGCGAAAACTTTGCCGTGCCCGTCGCCTTCCCACCCCTGCGCCTGCAGAACACCTTCGGTGAGTGGGTCGCCCGGCACGGTCGCCGGCAGCTGCGCATTGCCGAAACGGAAAAATACGCGCACGTGACCTTTTTCTTCAACGGCGGTCAGGAAAAGGTCTTCACCGGCGAAGAACGCATCCTCATCCCCTCGCCGCCCGTGGCAACCTACGATCTGCAGCCGCAGATGAGCGTAGACGCCCTGGCAGCAGCCCTGGAGGATCGGGTGGCCCGCCGTGAGGACGACGTCATCATCGCCAACATCGCCAATCCCGACATGGTGGGGCACACGGGGAACCTTGCCGCCGCCATCGCTGCGGTAGAGGCGGTGGATGCGGCGCTGGGACGCATCGTCGCAGCGATCCGCCAGCACGGCGGTGAGGTGCTGATCACGGCCGATCACGGTAATGTGGAGCAGATGCGCGATCTGAGCTCCGGCCAGGCGCACACCTCCCACACCTGCAACCCGGTACCGCTGCTCTATCTGGGTCGCCCAGCGCGCCTGCGCTCCGGAGGTGCCCTGGAGGACATCGCTCCCACCCTGCTCACCCTCATGGGGCTGCCCAAGGCGCCGGAAATGGGCGGCCACAGCCTGATCGAACTGCTCTGATGGCAAGACGCCCGCGCCCGGTGCTGTGGCTCCTGGGGGCGGGTCTGCTCTGCGTCCTTCCGGGGGCGGGGGCAGCCAACCTGCAGCAGAAGATCGAAAGCAATCGCGAGCGCCTGCAATCCATTCACAGCAGCCTTGGCACCCTGCGGGCGCACGTTGCGGCCAGCCAGAAGACCCAGGCAGAGATCCGCGCGGAAATCGCCGCTCTGGACCAGAAGATCCAGGCGAGCACGCAGAAACTGGCGAAGATCCGCGCTGAGCAGCAGGCGACGCATAGCAAGATCGACGCGCTGGAAAAGCGCATCGCCCAGTTGCAGAGCGAACTGGCCCAACAGAAGGATATCCTTGCCAAGCAACTGCGGGCGGCCTATACCCTTGGCAGCCTGACCCCGCTGGCGGTATGGCTGCAGACCGAGAAACCAGCGCAGATCGGTCGCCTGAGTGTCTATTATCAGGCTCTGGCACGGGCGCGCAGCGAACTCATCACCCGCACCGAGGCGACCACGGCCGCCATTGCCGAACAGCGCAACGCCCTGAAGGCCCAAGAACAGCACCTCACCCGGCTGGCCCAGGCGGTGCGCACCCAAGAACAGACCCTGGAGCAGCAGAGGCAGCAGCATGCCCAGTTGGAGCAGCAGCTGGCCGACCGTATAGCCGCGGACAAGGCCAAGATTCAGGAGCTACAGGCCAATGCTCGGGTACTGGATGGGCTCGTCACTCGCCTCGTACAGGAATATCGGCAGCAGCAGGAGGCCATAGCCGCAGCACGGCGCAAGGCGGCCGCTGAGGAAGCAGCGGCGCGGCGACGGGCCGAAGAAGCGCGACGGGCACAGCAGGTGGAGCGGGAGGCCCGCGCGGCCCAGGTGCCGCCGCCCACCACCCATATCACGCCTCCGCAGATCGCCACCGTGCCGGCGGTGCCAGCGACACCGCCGCCGGCCGCGCCGACTCCGGCTCTCCCGGCGGTAGGGCACGGGCCCTTCCCACCTCCCGTACGCGCGCCCATCGGCGCCCGCTTCGGAACGCCGCGCATGCAGGGTGGGCCGAACTGGCAGGGCATCACCTTCTCGGCGGCGCCGGGCACGGCCGTGAGCGCGATTGCTCCAGGCATGGTCCTGTACTCCGGACCATTGCGCGGTTACGGTCAGATCGTCATCGTCCAGCAGGCGGAAAAGGTGTTGGCCATCTACGGTCACCTGGGGCAGAGCGATGTGCACGTGGGTCAGGAGGTGCAGACCGGCACGGCCATCGGCACCGTCGGCAGCGGCGGCGAACTGGGCCAGGATGGGCTGTACTTCGAGATCCGTAGTGGCGGACACCCCGTCAATCCCTTGCAGTATATTCATAACTGAACTCGTCCCCGAGGGGATGCGATACGCAGGAGTTTCTCCATGGTTCTGCCCCGTTTTCTTCAGGTCTTACCACGCCTGTCGCTGCTTCTGGCCCTGCTCACGGGCGTGGGCTGGAGCTCTACGACCCTGGCGGCGGACAAGGTCGAGAACGGCATCCCGCTGCGCCAGATCCAGACCTTCAGCGAGGTCTTTTCGCTGATCAAATCGGATTATGTCGACCGCGCCTCCGACAAGAAACTGATGGAAGGCGCCATCAGCGGCATGGTCAGCGCCCTCGATCCGCATTCGGCCTATCTCACACCCAAAGAGCTGAAGGAGATGCAAAGCTTTACCGACGGCAAATTCGGTGGGGTCGGGCTGGAGGTGGCGGCCGATCACGGAGTACTGCGGGTCATCGCCCCCATCGACGGTACCCCTGCGGCCAAGGCGGGCATCCAAAGCGGTGACCTGATCGTCAAGATCGACGGCAAGGCAGTACAGGGCCTTGGTCTGAGCGCCGCCGTGGACCGCATGCGCGGCAAAGTGGGGACGACCGTGGACCTGACCCTGCTGCGCCCGCACGAGGCCAAACCCATCACCGTCAAACTCACCCGCGCCATCATCAAGGTCCAGAGTGTGCGAGCAAGCCTCTTGGCACCCGGTTACGGCTACCTCCGCATCAGCCAGTTCCAGGACAACACCGGAGTAGAGACGCGGCGGGCGGTGGAACGCCTGGAGAGGGAATCCGGCGGTCGTCTCAAAGGACTCATCCTCGACCTGCGGAACAATCCCGGCGGCGTGCTGGGGGCGGGCGTCGAGACGGCGGATACCTTCCTCGATCGCGGACTCATCGTCTACACCAAGGGACGGGCGGCCAACAGCGACATGCGTTTCACCGCCCACGGTCCGGACGCGCTGCACGGCGCACCCCTCATCGTACTCATCAATGGCGGCTCGGCCTCCGCGGCCGAGATCGTCACCGGCGCCCTCAAGGACGATGGGCGGGCGCTGGTGATGGGCAGTCGCAGCTTTGGCAAGGGCTCCGTGCAGACGGTCATTCCGCTGGACGATGGCGGCGCGCTGAAACTGACTACCGCGCTCTATTACACCCCCCTGGGCTGCTCCATTCAGGGCGAGGGCATCGTCCCCAACGTCGCCATCCGTCCTGCCAATGCCGAGCAGGAGGCTCTGGATCAGGATCTGCTGCGGGAGTCGGAGCTGCAGGGAGTGCTGAAGGCGCCGGCGCAGTGCCGCGCCCAGAAGCCCCAGTACACCATCCTCGAACCCACTCCGCCGGAGGCGCCCAAAAAGGAGCAGGCCCCGAACTTCAGCGACAAACCTGACCTGAAGACCGATTTCACCTTGCGCGAGGCTCTGGAAATCCTCCAGGGCAAGGCCGTGCCGGTGGATGTGGACGGCAAGACCATACCCATGGTCATCCCCCTGCCCAGCGTTCCCAGCGGCGGCGTCCGCAAGCTCGGATAGAAAATGCACGATATCTGTCCAAGGGCTGTGTGACCATGGAGGTGCTTGTGTGAATCTGCGAGTCCTCATACCCATCGCCGAAGGCTTCGAGGAGATGGAGGCCGTAACCTGCATCGACATCCTGCGCCGGGCAGGCTGCACCGTGGTCGTCGCCGGTATCGGTCCAAGCCCGGTGCGTGCCTCCCGGGGGCTGCGCGTGGTGCCGGACGCCGACTGGGAAACGGCCCGATCCGAGCCCTGGGATCTCGTCGTCCTGCCCGGCGGCGCGGCGGGGGTGCAGGCGCTGTCGGCCAGCACCACCCTGCGCGCCTTCCTCCTGGATCGGCACCGGCGCCGTCAGAGGATCGCCGCGATCTGCGCCGCCCCCGGGCTGCTCGCCGAGCTTGGTATGCTGGAGGGTCGGCGGGTGACGGCCTTCCCAGGTGTCCTCGACCCGCACAGTCCACACTACCAGTGGGTGGACCAAGCGGTGGTCGTGGATGGCTCCCTGGTCACATCCCAGGGCCCCGGTACGGCCCTGGATTTCGCACTGACCCTGGTGGAAATTCTGGTGGGCGCTCAACGGCGGCAGGAAGTAGAGGCGCCGTTGCAGCGACCGTCGAAGTCCCCAAGATAACCTTTGCCCTCAGCCCTGCGCCTATGGATAATAGGCCGAGCTATTGCTAACCCAAGGAATGCTCATGAAACTTCGCTCCATCGTCCTCGCCGCCCTGGTCGGCACCTTCGCTGTCCCGGTATTCGCGGCACCTGTGGCCACGGTCAACGGTCAGGCCATCGACAACAGTCAGGTACAGGCCATCCTGTCCATGAGTCCGGAACTGGCCAAGGAACCCAATGCCCGGGAGCAGGTCGTCCAGAATCTCGTCAACATGGAGGTACTGTCCCAGTACGCCATGAAGCACAACCTGGATCAGTCCGCCGACGTCAAGGAGCGACTGGCTCTGGCCAAGCGGCAGATCCTGGCCGACGCCGCCGTGGATCAGTACATCAAGGAACATCCGGTACCCGAGTCGGAAATCCAGGCGGCCTACAACAAGTTCGTCGCGGCCATGGGCAAAAAGGAATATGAGGTCCGTCATATCCTGGTGAAGACCAAGGCCGAAGCCGACAAGATCCTGGCGGAACTGAAGGCCGGCAAGAAGTTCTCGACGCTGGCAGAGAAGTACTCCATCGACAAGGCCAGCGCGGCGCATGGCGGCGAGCTCGGCTGGATCGTCCCCGGCATGGTGGTACCGCCCTTTGCCGAAGCCATCGAGAAGGCGCCCATCGACAAGCCTGTGGGCCCGGTGCAGACGCAGTTCGGTTACCACATCATCGAGGTGCAGGCGACCAAGCCTCTGACTCCGCCGCCCTTCAGCGCCATGAAGGATCGCATCAAGGCGCAGTTGCAGCAGGAGCAGGCGGCCAAGTTCGTCTCCGATCTGCGCAGCCAGGCGAAGATCGACATCAACAAGTAAGACGGCGGCCCGCGCGGGTACGCCGGTACCGAAGCACCAGCCGGGGGGCGTGTCCCCCCGGCTTTTTTGTGCGCCATGGTGGGCCCCAACGGGGTCCGCGACCTTGCCTCACCTGGGGTCTGGGGTCACAATGGGACCGTAGCAGATTCGATGGAGTGGGTATGCCGAGTCGCAAGGAACATCGCCAGCCACTGCTGGAACGGGAGCCCCGGCTCAAGGAGCCGAGCCACTACCGGGTGCTGTTGCTGAACGACGATTTCACTCCCATGGACTACGTCGTCCAGGTCCTGCAGCAGTATTTTCACAAAACCCACGAGGAAGCGGTACAGATCATGCTGGAAGTCCACCACAGTGGGCGCGGCATCTGTGGGGTCTATCCTTACGATATGGCCGAGACCAAGGTCGCCCTGGTCACCGCCGACGCGCGGCAGCATCAGCATCCGCTGCGCTGCACCATGGAAAAGGAGTGAGCCATGATCGACAAAGCGCTGGAACAATCCATCAATCAGGCCTTCCAGATGGCCCGTCAGTACGGTCATGAGTACGCCTCCGTCGAGCACCTGCTCCTGGCACTGCTGGACAACCCCAGTGGCCGCGAGGTGCTGGAGGCCTGCGGCGCCAACCGCAGCCAGCTCGAGCGGGACCTGCGCAAGTTCCTGGAGGAGAAAATTCCCTCGCTGGGCACCGCCGGTAGCGTCAACACCCAACCCTCCATCGGTTTTCAGCGGGTGATCCAGCGCGCCCTCTATCACGTGCAGTCGGCGGGCAAGGATACCGTCACGGGCGCCAACGTGCTGGTGGCCATCTTTGCGGAACGGGAGTCCCACGCCGTCTATTTCCTCCAGAAAGAGCATGTCTCTCGCCTGGACGTGGTCAATTTTCTCGCGCACGGGATGCGCAAGGATGAGCTCATGGAAGAGGAAGAGGAAGTCAGCAGTGAGGAGGGACAGAAGCCCGGCAAGGATCCGCTCAGTGCCTATGCCCGCAATCTCAACGCCATGGCTCGCGCTGGGCGTCTCGACCCGCTCATCGGTCGCCAGCTGGAGATGCAGCGCGCACTGCAGATCCTCGCCCGGCGGCGCAAGAACAACCCGCTCTTCGTGGGCGAGCCGGGAGTAGGCAAGACCGCTATCGTCGAGGGGCTGGCGCGCGCCATCGTCCAAGGCAAGGTGCCGGAGCTGCTGGAGGATGCCACCATCTATGCCCTGGACATGGGTGCCCTCATCGCTGGCTCTCGCTACCGCGGTGATTTCGAAGAGCGTCTCAAGGGCGTGCTCAAGGCCCTGCGCAAGAAGCCCAACAGCATCCTCTTCATAGACGAGATCCACACCATCATCGGCGCCGGTGCCGCCTCTGGCGGTGCCATGGACGCCTCCAATCTGCTCAAACCGGCTCTCGCCTCGGGCGAGCTCAAGTGCATCGGTGCCACCACCTATCAAGAGTACCGCCAGTACTTCGAGAAGGACCGCGCCCTCACCCGACGCTTCCAGAAGATCGACGTGCCGGAGCCCAGCGCCGAGGAAGCCGTGCAGATCCTGCGCGGACTCAAGGGCCAGTTCGAACGCCACCATCGGCTGCGCTACACCGACACCGCCCTGCGCGCCGCCGTGGAGCTGTCCGTCAAGCACATCCACGATCGCCACTTGCCCGATAAAGCCATCGACCTCATCGACGAGGTGGGTGCCGCTCAGGCCCTGCTGCCCCCGTCGCGCCGCAAGAAGTCCATCGGCGTCCACGATATTGAGGAGATGGTGGCTCGGGTGGCGCGGATTCCCGGCAAGAACGTCTCCCTGGACGACCGCGCCGCCCTGAAGAATCTGGAACGCGACCTCGGTCTCGTGATATTCGGCCAGGATCGCGCCATCCGCGAGCTCAGCGCCGCCATCAAGATGGCGCGCGCCGGCCTGCGCCACCACGAAAAACCCGTAGGCAGCTTCCTTTTTGCCGGCCCCACGGGGGTGGGCAAGACCGAGCTCAGTCGTCAGCTCGCCACACTCCTCGGCATCCCCCTGCTGCGCTTCGACATGAGCGAGTACATGGAGCGCCACACGGTGTCCCGCCTCATCGGCGCGCCGCCCGGATACGTGGGCTACGACCAATCCGGACAGCTCACCGAAGCGGTCAATCAGCACCCGCACGCGGTCCTGCTCCTGGACGAGATCGAAAAGGCGCACCCGGACATCTTCAACGTCCTGCTGCAGGTCATGGACCACGGCAAGCTCACGGATGCCAGCGGCCGCTCCGTGGATTTCCGCAACGTCATTCTCATCATGACCACCAACGCCGGCGCCGAGCAGCGAGGCAAGACCAGTGTGGGCTTCCTCGCCCCCAGCGGCGCGGATGAGGGGCGCGAGATGGAGAGCATCCAGCGGATCTTCGCTCCGGAGTTCCGCAACCGTCTGGATGCCGTCGTGCCCTTCGCGCCACTGAGCCGGGAACACGTCCTCCACGTGGTGGACAAGTTCCTCATGGAGCTGGACGAGCAGCTCCTGCAGAAGGACTACAGCCTGGAGGTCCAGCCGGAGCTGCGCCAGTGGCTCGCAGATCGCGGTTACGATCCACAGATGGGCGCCCGTCCCATGGCGCGGGTCATTCAGGAACACCTCAAGAAGCCACTGGCCGAGCACATCCTCTTTGGCGATCTGCCCAAAGGCACGCGCATCCGCGCCGAGTTGCGCGACGGACGGGTGGAAATCCGCATCCCCGAGACCCTGCCGTCCTCCTGAGCATCGGGGCGGCAGCAGGCCACTGCGGCTGCCCTTGCCTGGGCTTTTCCCCACCTTTACACTCGACGGGTTCCGTTGACCAGGATGGCCATGCCCGCTGTCATTCCCACCGATTCCGTCGGTCTGGTACACCCCCAGACGGTCGATTTTTCCGATCCCCTGACTCTGGAGTGCGGTCGCACTCTGCCCGGCTATACCCTCGCCTATGAGACTTACGGCGCGCTCAACTCCGCGCGCAGCAACGCCATCCTGATCTGCCACGCGCTGTCCGGTGACCACCACGCCGCCGGCTACCACAGCCTGGAGGATCGCAAACCAGGCTGGTGGGAGACCATGATCGGCCCCGGAAAACCCATAGACAGCGAACGCTTCTTTATCGTCTGCAGCAACTTCATCGGTTCCTGCCGAGGCTCTACCGGCCCTGCCAGTATCAACCCCGCTACCGGCGAACCCTGGGGCCTCGATTTCCCCATGGTCACGGTGCGCGATTGGGTGCGCACCCAGGCGGCCCTCGCCGATCATCTGGGTATCGCCCAGTGGGCTGCCGTCATCGGCGGCAGTCTCGGCGGCATGCAGGTCCTGGAGTGGGCCATGCTCTATCCCGAACGCCTGCGCCACGCCGTCGTCATCGCCGCCGCGCCGCGTCTGACGGCACAGAACATCGCCTTCAACGAGGTCTGCCGCCAGGCCATCATGACCGACCCCGATTTCCACGAAGGCCGGTACTACGCCCACGGCACCAAGCCGCGGCGGGGACTGGCTCTGGCGCGCATGATCGGCCACATCACCTACCTCTCGGACGACGCCATGCGCGCCAAGTTCGGTCGCGACACCCGCAACGGCAAGGCCTTTTCCTTCGGCTTTGATGTCGATTTCGAAGTAGAGAGCTATCTGCGCTACCAGGGCTCCCGCTTCGTCGAGCAGTTCGACGCCAACAGCTATCTCTATATCACCAAGGCCCTCGATTATTTTGATCCGGCGGCCGCGCACGGCGGGGATCTTGCTGTGGCCTTTGCGCCCATCCGCGCCTCGGTGCTGGTGATCTCCTTCAGCACCGACTGGCGTTTTTCTCCCGAGCGCTCGCGCGAAATCGTCCAGGCTCTGTATCGCGCCGGACGCGAAGTCAGCTACGCCGAGATCGAGGCGGCCCACGGTCACGACTCCTTCCTCCTGGCCGTGCCCCAGTATTTGGAGGTCATGTCTGCCTATCTGCAACGCGTTGCCGAAGAGGGACGCGCTTGAGTGCACTGCGTCCGGATCTAGCGGTCATCGCCCAGTGGATCGAGCCTGGCAGCCGGGTACTGGATCTGGGCTGTGGCGAGGGCGAGCTCCTAGACTACCTGCGCCGGGAAAAAGGTGTCACCGGCTACGGTGTGGAGCTCGAGGACAGCCGAGTGGTAGCGGCCCTGCGTCGTGGCCTGCCCGTCATTCAGCAGGACCTGGACGCCGGTCTGCGCCAGTTTGCCGACGGCAGCGTCGATACTGTGGTACTATCCTTGACACTGCAGGCGGTGCGTTACCCACGCGAACTCCTGCTGGAGATGTTGCGCGTAGGTCGCGAGGGCATCGTCACCTTTCCGAACATGGGTCATTGGCAGGCTCGGTGGCAGCTCGGGGTGGCGGGGCACATGCCCGTCACGGACGCCCTGCCGCACCATTGGTACGACACCCCCAATATCCACCTGTGCACCATCCGCGACTTCGATGCCCTGTGCCGCGCCAACGGCATCGCGGTCCGCCAGCGGGTAGTGCTGGACGATCGGCGGCGCAGCAACTGGGCGATCCGCCTCCTGCCCAATCTGTTCGGGGAGGTGGCGCTCTACCGCTGCACACGGGGGACCGGCTGAAACGAGACAAGGAAATCGCATGCCACTGGAATTGATCAGCTTCCCTCTGTGCCCCTATGTCCAGCGCTCGGTCATCACGCTCCTGCACAAGGAAGTGCTCTTCACCCTGACCCACATCGACCTCGCGCACAAACCCGACTGGTTCCTGCAGATCTCGCCCATGGGCAAGGTACCGTGTCTGCGGGTGGATGACGATGTCGTCCTCTTCGAGTCCCAGGTCATCAACGAATACCTCGATGAGACCACGCCCCCGCCCCTGCACCCCGCCGACCCTCTGGAACGGGCCCGCCATCGATCCTGGATCGCCTTTGGCGGTGAGGCTCTGGGTGATCAGTTCCAGATGATGGTGGCGCAGGGCGAGGAGCGCTTCACCGCCGCCCATCGCCAGCTTTTCGAGAAGCTGGAACGCCTGGAGGCGGCTGCCAGCGACGGGCCCTTCTTTGCCGGCGAATCCTTCAGCCTGGTGGACGCGGCCTACGCCCCTCTGTTCATGCGCATGGAAATCCTGCACAGCCTGCGCCCATTGCCACGCTGGGAATCCTTGGGCAAACTGCGACGGTGGGCGGCGCACCTGCTGGAGCTGCCGGAGGTGGCCGCGTCGGTGCAGCCGGGTTTTCCCGAGCAGATTCGCAACTATCTGAGCGAGAAGGGCAGCCTACTGCTGCGCTCAGCCTGACCGGAGACGAGAGATGACCGAAAACGATGCCAGCGAGACCAACACGGCCAGCGGGCAAGAGCTCGTACCCGTGACCCATTTTGGTTACCAGGAGGTACCGGAACCCGAGAAGGAGGCGCGCGTTCGCCAAGTGTTCAGCAGCGTGGCGGAGCGCTACGATCTCATGAACGATCTCATGTCTCTGGGCATCCACCGCCTGTGGAAGCGCTTCGCCGTCGATCTTGCCCGCCCGCGACCGGGGCAAACGGTGCTGGATCTCGCTGGCGGTACCGGCGATCTGGCAGCGCTTCTGTACCGGCGCATCCAGCCCAACGGCCACATCGTCGTCTCGGATATCAATCCCGACATGCTGGCGGTGGGCGAAAAACGTATGGCGGACAAAGGGATGCTGGCCGGTGTGGAGTTTGTGGAGGCCAATGCCGAAGCGCTCCCCTTCCCCGACCGCTCCTTCGATCTCGTCACCCTCGCCTTCGGCATCCGCAACATGACCCATCCCGAACGGGCCCTGCGCGAAATTCACCGGGTGCTGAAGACCGGTGGACGGGTGCTGGTCCTGGAGTTCTCCCACCCCCGCTGGCCCGGCCTGCAGAGTCTCTACGATCTCTACTCCTTCAATATCCTGCCGCGTCTTGGCGAAATGATCGCCAAGGATCGCGAGAGCTACCAGTACCTGGTCGAGTCCATCCGCCGCTTTCCCGATCAGGAAACCTTCCGCGCGATGATGGAAGACGCGGGGCTGGAACGCGTCGATGTCCACAACCTCTCCGGCGGCATCGTCGCCATCCACCGCGGCTTTCGCTTCGACTGAGCCCCGACCCATGAATTTGCTTCATGGGTCGTCCGAATAAAATACCCTTGAGATTGCCCCATCCTCGGGGCATCATGGCCGCAGCTTTGGCATAGGAGAAGAGCATGACTCGGGTCCACAATCTGGGTTTTCCACGTATTGGACACAAACGCGAACTCAAGAAGGCCCTGGAGTCCTTCTGGTCCGGCGAGATCGACGGCGAGGAGCTGGAAGCCCGCGCCGCCCAGCTGCGCGAACGCCATTGGCGTATTCAGCAGACCTGTGGTGTCGAACTCATTCCCGTCGGCGATTTCAGTCTTTACGACCAGATGCTCGATATGAGCTGCACCTTGGGCGCCATTCCGCCCCGCTATGGCTTCAACGCCAAGGAAGTGGATCTCGCTACCTTCTTTGCCATGGCCCGCGGCTCCAGCAGCCAACCGGCCATGGAGATGACCAAGTGGTTCGACACCAACTACCACTACATCGTCCCGGAATTTCACGAAGGGATGCACTTCGCCCTGCGCAGCGAGCGACTCTTCCGGCAAGTCCGCGAAGCCCAGGGCCTGGGTATCACTCCCAAACCGGTCCTCGTCGGCCCCATCACCTACCTGTGGCTGGGCAAGGAGAAGGATCTGGCCGCTGAGGCCGCCCATGCGCCGCAGCACCACCACGACGACAGCGCCTGCTGTGGGCACGGCGCCACCAGCGGCCCCGCGGGCTTTGACCGGCTCTCGCTGCTGCCGAAGCTCCTGCCCGTCTACGGCGAAATCCTGGCGCGCCTGCGCGAACTGGGGGTGGAGTGGGTGCAGATGGACGAACCCGCCCTGACCCAGGATCTGCCCCAGGAGTGGCTGGAGGCCCTGGACCGGGCATATGCCGAGCTTGCCAAAGCCGTCGGGCCCAAGATTCTCCTGGCCACCTATTTCGAGTCCGTGGCCGACCACGCGAAGCGGCTGATGGCGCTCCCGGTAGCGGGTCTGCATCTGGATCTGCGCCGTGCCGCAGCACAGCGGGACGTCTTTCTCCCCCATTATCCAAAGGACAAGATCCTGTCCCTGGGCGTCGTGGATGGTCGCAACGTCTGGCGCGCCGACCTCGACGCTGCCTTGGAGCTGATCCAGCCCGCGGCGCAGGCCCTGGGCGAACGCCTTTGGCTCGCCCCCTCCTGCAGCCTGATGCACAGCCCCGTCGACCTCGAACAGGAGACGGAGCTCGATGCCGAGCTCAAATCCTGGCTGGCCTTTGCGGTGCAAAAGCTGGACGAACTCGCCGTCCTCGCCCGCGCCACGGATCACGGCATCGCCGCGGTCCAAAGCGCCTGGGACAGCGCCAGAGCCGCAGTGGCCTCGCGCCGTTCCTCGCAGCGCATCCATAACGCCGCAGTTGCGGCACGTCTCACTGAGCTGGGCAAGGACGAGGGTCATCGGCAGCACCCCTATCCGGTGCGCGCCACGGCCCAGCGCCAGCGTTTTCACCTGCCCCTCTTTCCCACCACCACCATCGGCAGTTTTCCGCAGACCCCGGAAATCCGCAAGGCGCGGCTGCTGCACCGCAAGGGCGAGCTCTCCGATGCCGATTACCGCAAGGCCATGGAGGCGGAGATCGCCCACGTGGTACGGGAGCAGGAGCGCCTCGACATCGACGTGCTGGTGCACGGTGAACCGGAGCGCAACGACATGGTGGAGTACTTCGGTGAGCAGTTGGCGGGCTTCGCCTTCACCCGCCACGGCTGGGTACAGAGCTACGGTTCCCGCTACGTCAAGCCGCCTTTGATCTTTGGCGACGTCTCCCGTCCCCACCCCATGACCGTGGATTGGGCACGCTACGCCCAATCTCTGAGCAAGCGCCCCATGAAAGGCATGCTCACGGGTCCCGTGACCATCCTGCAATGGTCTTTCGTCCGCGACGACCAGCCGCGGGAACGCACCGCCCTGCAGATCGCTCTGGCCATCCGCGACGAGGTCAAGGACCTCATAGACGCCGGCATCGGCATCATCCAGATCGATGAACCGGCTTACCGGGAGGGCCTGCCGCTCAAGCGCAAGGATTGGGATCAATACCTCGCCTGGGCTTCCCGCGCCTTCCGGATCTCAGCGCAGGTAGCACCCGACGACGTCCAGATCCACACCCACATGTGCTACTCGGAGTTCAACGATATCCTGCCGGCCATCGCGGCCATGGACGCCGACGTCATCACCATCGAGACCTCACGCTCACAGATGGAGCTCCTCGATGCCTTTGCCCACTTCCAGTATCCCAACGAGATCGGGCCGGGCGTCTACGATATCCACTCGCCGCGAGTGCCGTCGGAAGCCGAGATGATCAATCTACTGGAGAAGGCCGAACGGGTGATACCGGCAGAACGGCTCTGGGTCAACCCCGACTGTGGCCTCAAGACACGCAAGTGGCCGGAGGTAACCCCGGCCCTGGAGCACATGGTCGCCGCCGCCAAGGCCATGCGCAAGCGTCACTGATGGGGGGAGCCGCGCGGGGCGGCTCTCGCGTACCCCCGCTGTCCGGAGCGCCCCTGAGGAGCAATCCCCAGGGGCTTTCCATTTCCGGGAAGCGCCTCAGTGAGGCAGCTTGGGTGAGATCTGCAGCCGTCGCGAGGCCGCCAGTTGGCGCAGCTCTTCCCGGTCACCGTCCCAGTGCTCCAGGGTCTGCCACAAGGGATGTGGACCAAGGTTCAGGCCGGCCTTCAGCATCCGCTCGCGCAGTGTGGCCATGGTGCCGCCCAGAGCCAGGTAGAGAAGAATGAGCCCATCGATGAAGCCCTCCAGATCCCGTTGGCGATGGGTGATCCGCAGCAGTTCGGCATAGAGGGGTAAGCGCAGAGGTTCTTCCAGAATTGCGGCGTGGAGCACCGAGACGGCGTATTTGGGGTCCGGATTACGAGACACCAGAGCCAGGGCCTTGGCGGCCGTCATGGGCTCTTCCACACCCTCCCCCGGTGTGGGTATCGGGATACCCAGTTTTTCTGCCAGGACCAGCAGCTCGAGGTTGCCCGGATCCCGCTCCAGTCCCTCACGGATCTTGCCACGCCACCAGGTCGGGCTCTGTACCCCCAGCTTCTCCCCCAAACTCGCCAGGAGTTCGGTATAGGCGTCGAGGTCTTCCAGAGCGAGATAGGCGTCCAGAAGTTGATTGATGGCCCGGGTATCGTCCGGGCGCAGGTCCACGTACCAGCGCAACACGGTGGCCGCCTGAGAATAATGGCCATACTGCATGTAGATGGCGGATTCCTTCAGCAGATCGTCGACGCTGAGGCTCTCTTCTTCTATCCCAGCCGCCGCTTGGGCGCTGGTCGCGGCGACCGTGGATCCCGCACTGGGGGAGGCCTGCTCCGCTTGCTTCGCCTGCGCCACCGAAGAACCCTCGGCACGGGGCGCTGGCTCGCTTTCCCGATCACGCTTTCGACTTGCTCGCAGGCGGATGTAGACCTCCACCGCCAACAGGAGCACGACTACGATTTCCAAAACCAGCATCAATCCATCCATGCGTCCCGGTCCGTTTGGCTTGGGCCTTGGTAGATTAGTCGACGACCGCCATTTCTGCAGGACCGGTTTCGGCTAGGCAGGCGACTCCCCGGAGTCACCGAATCGATCAGGCGAACTGCCGCCCATTCGTCGCGCCCGGGACCATCTCGGCCAGAAGCAACCTCAGTAGGTGCAGCACCTGCGGGCGGTCGCGCACATCCGTCGGCGCCAGCCGCAGACGCAGATCACCGTGACGCAGATAAGGCGGCATCTGCAGGGCCTCGCGTTCTTCCGGCGCAAGCTTGTTGAGACCCACCACTACCGCTGGCCGCTTCAGGTAGGGCAGGATCTTTTCCAGATAGAGGTGCAGCGCGGCGATGGGCTCGGGCTGACGCACGTCCAAGAGCACGATGAGTCCATCGGTGTTGCGCCCAAGAATCTCCCACATGAACTGGAAGCGCTCCTGCCCCGGGATGGCATAGACGTGTACGCGCTCCGGTCGGTCCGGACAGGATATGACGCCATAATCCATGGCTACGGTCGTCGTCTTTTTTTCAGGATCACCCTCCGCCTCCGAGTGACGGGCGTCCGTCGTCAGCGCCTGACCATCAAAAAGGCTCTGCAGGGCCGTGGTCTTACCCGAGCCCACGGGACCAGCAATGATGACCTTGCGAACGGGTGCTACTTCCTCCATGACCCACCTCAGACTGTGCCGGGCATGAGCTCGGGCCACACGGGCCGCTGCCTTTCTACCCTCTAACCGGTATTAGAAGGATTACCCGGGTCTGGCAATGGCCTCACCCACGTATTTGCCCATCCAGTGCTCGATTTCCTGGACTTCGCGGAGGTGCCCATACAGGCCAATCTTGGCACTGAACTTGGTCACCGCCGCGCCCTCACTGTGCAAGGTGATGAGAATGGCATCGCCACTACTGGTGTATCCCCGCACTTCCGTGGTTCGGGCATCCACAGACTTGACCCCCGAAAACCGCATCCCTGCAGCCGGTAGAGCGCGTTCCGCCGCCTGCGTCACCACCGCCAGTGAGGCCGGATAATACGTGTAGTAGGGTATCGGATTGATTTGCGGGGCTATGGTAGAACTGCAGCCCGCGAGCGCTGCCGAGAAAAATAGCGCGCCAAGCAGTCCTGCGAGAGTATTTTTCATGAGATTTACCTTTCCGTAGATGACGCCAGCCAGAATTTTCCCAGCGCAATCGGGGACTCGCCGAGCGCCGACACGAACGAGTATACTAGGTGTCGGGAATTGTCTGAACCTTAGCGGATCCACGGACCGATTACCATTCTGAAGGGAGCACTGGACATGAAGACAGCACGTTGGGCCCTCGTCACCATCCTGCCCTTGATTCTCGCGGGATGTGCCAACAACCCCTACGCCTCCGATCGTACCACCGCCAACACGGCTGGCGGCGCCCTCCTAGGCAGTATCGCCGGCGCCGTCATCGGCAATCAGACCGGTTCACCTCTGGCGGGCGCTGCCATCGGTGCCGGGATCGGCGGTCTGGCCGGCTATGGGATCTCCAAATCCCAGGAGCAGAGTGCGCCGCCCGCGCCACAACCCGGCTACTACGCGCCGCCACCGAGCAACGTCCAATGCCCGCCAGGCTACGTCTGTACGCCGACGGCTCCACAATATCAAAACCCGACTCCACCACCGTCCTGCCCGCCGGGCTACACCTGCACCACGCGCTGATGCCCCAGCCTGCCAGCCCAGCGCCGGACACGGCCGCCGAAAGCTCCCGGAAAGCCCACTGGGTAGAGGGGAATTTGGATGGCGCGCGCCCGGTGCCCTGGTGGCGGGCACCCGGGATCGTCCTGGCCGCGACAGCGGATGGGCGCTCTGGCGGCGGCCGGGTCTGGTGCGTGCGAGCACACAGCAGCGAGGATGCCGCGGTAGCGCAACTGTACTTGGCGCTGCCCCAGCCCCCCCAGCCTAAAGCCGCTTTTCTGGTGCAGGGGGGCGACATACTCCTCGTTACCCAAGACGGCGGACCGCTTCAGCCCAAGC
>ERZ1669247.237-NODE-237-length-22737-cov-3.998810_pt1 | contig 22737 bp, 17 predicted proteins | sample MGYA00579297_ERZ1669247 | MGnify/ENA primary metagenome ERZ1669247 (study PRJEB41166, sample SAMN08046056) | hot springs metagenome | biome: hot spring; feature: acid hot spring; material: thermophilic sediment; isolation source: thermophilic sediment from acid...
GATTTCATCAAGTGTTTTAAGGATCTTTTTAGGAATATTTCTCATATGGGTTAAAGTATATGGTATAATACTATATAATATTTTCTGTTAAAATGCCTACATCAAATATATATGAATCAAAAATTAAAGATGAGAATGAATTTACTTTAACAAAAAAGTAAAAAGTATAATGAGATATAGTGATTAAAAGAATTTACGAATAAAGAAGAAATAGAATTTATGGGTTAAAATGTGGAGTTACGGTAATTAGATTTAGAAGTAAAAATGATCTTACACAGAGATTTAATGATGTAAAATTTTTTATTGTTAAAAACATTGCAATTGCATATGTCAAAGTACTTAATAGGTATTGATATTGGAGGAACATTTACAGATATTGTTATTTTTGATAAGGAAAACAATAATTTTAAAGTAATAAAGGTTCCAAGTACACCTGATATGCCCGAAAATGCTGTTATTGAAACATTAAAAAGTTTAGAAATAAAAAGAGAAGATATATTAATTTTAAATCATTCAAGCACTATTGCTACAAATGCTTTACTTACACATTCGATTTTGCCTAAAACTGCGTTGATAACCAACAAGGGGTTCAAGGACATACTTGAAATAGGAAGACAGAAAAGAGCAGAGATATACAACCTTGATTTTTTTAGGCCTGAACCGTTGATCCCTAGAAAATATAGGTATACTTTAAAAGGAAGGATTAATGCTAAAGGTATAGAAATTGAAAAAATAGATGAGAAAGAACTAGAAAAAATTAAAAGATCTTTAAAAAAAGAAAAAATAGAGACAATAGCAGTTTCATTATTGAATTCATATATAAACCCCGTTCAAGAAATCTTTATTAAAAATTATTTAAAAGAATTCAAAGATAAAATTTTCATTTCCTCTGAGATTGATCCACAATATAGAGAATATGAACGTACAAGTACCACTGTTGTAAATGCAATACTCTTTCCAATTATTTCATCCTATTTGAATAATTTAAAAGATGGGCTTAATGAACTTGGCATAAAATCACCATTTTACATTATGAATTCAAATGGAGGTTTAAACACAATAAGTTATGCCACAAAAAGACCCATTTCTATAATAGAATCCGGACCTTCAGCAGGAGTAATTGCATCTGCATTTATGGCAAAGAAATTGAGCATTGAAAATTTAATAACATTTGATATGGGTGGTACAACGGCAAAAGCTGGGACCGTAATAAAAAATAGACCTGATATTTCATACGAATTCGAAGCCGCGGGAAAAACTCACAGCGGTAGATCTATAAAAGGTAGTGGATATGTCGTAAGATATCCCTTTATAGATCTAGCCGAGGTTAGTGCAGGTGGTGGAACAATAGCCTGGATTGATGATGCTAATATATTAAGGGTAGGCCCAAAAAGTGCTGGAGCTATTCCGGGTCCAGCATCCTACAACAAAGGAGGGGAAGATCCCACGGTATCGGATGCAAATATCATTTTAGGAAGGTTAAACCAGAATTTCCTTTTAGGTGGAAAAATGAAAATATATCCGGAGCTTTCTAAAAAGGCAATTGACGAAAAGATAGGGAAAATACTTAAAATGAAAACAGATGAGATAGCAAATGGCATTATAAGAATCATAAACAATTCAATGGCAAAGGCAATTTCAATAGTAAGTATTGAAAGAGGAAGAGACCCGAGGGATTTTTCAATGATTGCCTTCGGAGGCGCTGGTCCTGTTCATGCTTGTGATATTGCAGATGAAATGAATATTGGTGAAATTATAATCCCCGAACATCCCGGCTTATTTTCTGCATATGGCCTTTTGACCGTTGACATAACAAGGATATTTAACTCAAGTGTTTTTGAAAAGGACATAGATCATGTATTTTCTAATCTAAAGAAGATGGCAATAGAATCAATGAAGAAGGAGAATTTTCAACATATAAAATTAAAGAATTACATTGATGTAAGATATGCTGGTCAATCCTTTGAAATAACACTGGAATATAAAAAAGGCATGAATGTTAAGGATACATTTGATTTTGAACATAAAAAGATATACGGTTTTAGCTCAAATGATCCTGTTGAGATTGTAAATGCAAAAATTTTAGCAAGTGCTAAAATTCCAAAAATAGATTTTCCTAAAGTAAAGAAAAAACATAAGGAAATAGAAAAAACTTACAGGGATGTTTATTTCTCTGACAATTATATAAAAACGGAAGTTTTCTATCGTGAAAATCTTTCTCCTGGTGATTCTGGTAGGGGTCCTGCAATCATTGAAGGATATGATTCAACAATTGTTGTTAACTGGAACTGGAAATGGGAAACTGACGAATATTTGAACATAATATTGAGGAGGTAAAAAAATGGATCAATTTACATTAGAGATTATAAGAAATTCTCTCTTTTATGCAAGTGAAGAAATGGGTATGGCATTAAGGAATTCAGCATACTCTCCAAATATAAAAGAAAGAATGGATCACTCTGCTGCAATTTTTGATGAAAATGGATATTTAATTGCGCAGGCAGAACACATACCTGTTCACCTTGGTTCACTACCATGGGGATTGAAAAATTCTTTAAAATACATAGAAAAAGAAGGAATAAATATGGAAGAAGGTAGTATGTTCCTTGTAAACAATCCATATATTTCAGGCACGCATCTGAATGATATAACAGTTTTTAGACCCATATTCTATTCAAACAAACTTATTGCTTTTGCTGCGAACAAGGCACATCATTCTGATATTGGTGGGAAGGTTCCAGGTAGTATTTCAGTAGATGCTAAATCAATTTTTGAAGAGGGAATAATAATAAATCCTGTTTTTCTTTTGAAACATAACGAGTTCATAAACGATGTTATATCGTTTATTTCAGCAAACTCAAGAAATCCTTATGAGAGAAAGGGTGACCTAAGGGCACAGGTGGCAGCAAATCTTACGGGTGAAAAAAGGGTCATTGATCTAATAAAAAAGTATGGATTGGAAACCTATAGAGAATCTAATTCATTTGCATTCTCATATGCAGAAAACCTGTCTAAAATAAGAATTGGGTCAATGAAAAAGGGGAATTATAAAGCCATTGATTACCTTGAGCATCCCAATGGTAAAAATATAAAGCTTCAGGTTCGATTGGAAATATTAGAAAAAAGAATAAATGTAGATTACGAAGGAACGGATGGGCAGGTAGATATGCCTTTAAATGCTGTTTTTGGAGTCACAATATCAGGTGTTTATTACGCATTCAGAACACTAATGGGTGAAGATATTCCTCTTAATCAAGGTGCTTTAAATGTTTTTAACATAAAAGCGCCAAAAGGAATTATTCTTAATCCAACATTTCCTGCTCCAGTTGCAGGGGGCAATGTGGAAACAAGTCAGAGAAATGTAGATTTAATATATCTTGCAATGTCTGAAATCTTGCCTGAAAAAGTACCAGCTGCAGCAGGTGGATCAATGAACAATGTAATGATCGGCGGTATTTTAAATGGTAAATCATGGGCGTTTTATGAGACGATTGGTGTTGGTCTTGGTGCAAAGAAAGGAAGAGATGGTGTTGATGGTATTCAATCAAATATGACAAACACTATGAATACACCAATAGAAGAAATAGAAAGAAATTTTCCAATTATAATAAAAAAATATGAATTTAGAAGGGATAGTTCTGGTGCTGGTGAGTTCAGAGGTGGCTCAGGTATTATAAGGGAATACCAAATACAATGCAACAATGTAACTTTTACTTTTCTTTCTGACAGGGGTAAAATAAAGCCATGGGGTTTATTTGGTGGATTGAGCGGTGAAAATACAAAAGTTATAGCAAAAAAAGATGGAAAAATAAGATATGAAAATGTAAAATTTTCAATTAATTTAAATGAAGGGGACATTATTAAAATAATGACTGCTGGTGGAGGCGGGTACGGCTCTCCAAAAAAAAGATTAAAAGAAAAGATAATAAAGGATTTGAAAAATGGAATTATTTCAAAAAAATATATGGATAAATTTTATTAAGACAATCATTGAACTGGAGGATAAGGTGGTTGAGCAGGTGGTGCAGGAGGAGGAACAAAAATATTGTACCTGGACTTGAATTCATCAATTCCCGTATATGCGGAATGGTAACCAATAAGCTGAAATATGAAGGCAATAATTATAAGAACAATTGGTATTGCTAAACCCCCCAATAAAACCATCAATGATTGTGTGGTTAAACCAGAAGATAATGAAGATGCTATTGCTGAAATTGATATATACAATATAATTATTAGAAGAATGACTGAAACAAATACCAATATTAACGAATAAAGAAGATAATTGCCTGCACTGTAAAGTTTTCTAACTTGCAGATCTTCTGAAAGAAATTTAAGTGAGTTTATTAATTTTATGTATGCCACAATATATATAATCAAGCTGATTATTTCTATAAAAATAAAAATTCCTGAGAGCAATGATAAATTTGAAGGATAAGAAGCCGGCCCTGAAGATGATGTTACTCCTACACCTGTAATTGTATATATTGAGGCTATAAAAATTGTTGTCATGATGATGTCAATGATATCAAATATTAGTATTGCGAGCAACCAATTTCTTGTACTTTTATAATAACCTGCATTCCTTAATGATGTTTTTGAAATCTTACCAAAACCTATAATCAGAAGGATGAATCCTATAAAAGCTATTATTGCGCCTATAAAATTAATTATGGGTATAATTGAAAGTATTGCTCCAATGAATAGCCAGAAAAATGCGCTTCTTAAAGAATCTAAGTTATAGAACAAATTATCACCAGAAGGGATATTCATAGAAGGGGGAATGTTTTGCTGAAAAGGCTGAGCTGTTTGACCAGGATTTGATTGTTGCTCAAAATTATATCCACATCTAACGCAAAAATGTGCACTGTCTTCATTAGGAGTTCCACAAACTGGACAAAATTTTGTCATTTTCTCAACCCCATTCGTTATTATTTATTAACTATATAAAATTTTTTTAAAAAAATTAATAAAATTTATATCAATTCAACCCATAAAATTTTTTATGGAATTTACCCAAAAAAGTAAAATAAAAAGGTATAAGGAAAGGGCTTCATATAATGAAAATGATCTAAATTACATTCTTTCAAAAACACTTCACTGCAATGTTTCTTTCTGTGAAGATGGTCAGCCTATAATAATCCCTATGAATTTTGTTTATTTTGAAAAAAAAATCTATATCCATGGATCTCCAGAAAGCAGAATAATTAAGAAATTATCAGAAGGGAAAAATATTGCTTTAAGTTTTGTATATGTTGAAAATATTGCAAAAGCAAAATCTTTATGTAATTATTCAATGAATTATGCTTCTGCAGTAGTTTTTGGTTATTCTTCAGCCGTAATAGATAAAAATGTAAAAATGAAAATTCTTATCGCACTTGGTAAAAAAGTCGATCCTGAAGGATACAAAAATGCTATTCCTCCAGGAGAGAATGAAATTGATAATGTTGCTGTAGTTCGTGTGGATATTAGAGAATTTTCTTTAAAATCAAGAATAGGATTTAAATTTTGATGGGAAAACATTTAAATATGAATTTTTCCATATTATTTTTATGAAATGGAGATGGGTGGCTATACTTTTAGTATTGCTTTTAATATTTTCTTATGTTTCAATGAACTTTAATGTTCTTAATCCTGCAAATGGGGCATATCAAACAATTGGCTATGCAAACTATACATCAGGGAATTTCAATGTACCAGGTTTGTATGCAAATGTTGAGGTAGAGATGGATAATTCAGGTCTTGGTCATATTTACGCAAAAAATGATCATGATTTATTTTTAGCTCAAGGATATTTTATGGCTAGCAATAGGCTTTTCCAGATGGAGGTACAAGCTTTGGCCGCATCTGGAAATCTGAGTTCATGGATAGGTCAAAGCGGAATACCATCTGACCAAGCAATGAGATTGATTGGTCTACCAGAGCAAGCAACAATGCTTATGAATAGTTATGAAAAAAATTATCCAAATTATTACAAGGATGTAGTTGCTTTCAGCCAGGGTGTTAATGATTTTATTAATACATCTAAAGTTCCCTTAAATTTCAAGCTCCTTGGTGTTCAACCATTTTATTGGTCACCATTTTACACACTTGTTTGGGAAGAATATATGACATGGATGCTTACAACAGGAGCATACGATCCTCTTGAATCCGCTCTTTTCTTTAACACATGTGGTTATGCAAATACAACATTAATCTGGCCATATTATCCATATTTTACTGAAAACATAACAATGGTTCCGGGTGATGGTACGGTAAATGGATATAATTTAACAGATCAGGGTATTTCTCAGAATTATTTATGGTCATTGAATTGGTATGATCAATGGGCAACTGGAATTAACACCACACTTCTGAAAAATTTGACACCTCTTATAAAATATGCAATTAATAATATTTCAGACCCATTAATACTTCCTGAACCAAGATTTCTCGAAAATAGCATAGGAAGCAATAGCTGGATTGTTACTTCCAATTATTCATCATCTGGATATCCAATGCTTGCGAATGATCCGCACTTGAATTTATTTGCACCATCAGTGTGGATACCCATGCAGTTAAGCGATCCTGATTTCAATGTTACTGGTTGGGCTCTTGCTGGAATCCCTGGTATACTGATCGGGCATACGAATAGAACAGCATGGGGGTTAACAACACCTGAAGGTAATTCAGCAAATGAATATCTTGAAATTTTGAACGGAAATAATTATCTTTTTGATGGATCATGGCAGAGAATGATCGTACTAAATTATACCCTTCTAGGAAAAACATATTCGATTTATTATACGAACAATGGTCCTCTGATTGCAAAATATGGAAATTATGGCATTAGCCTTAACTGGGTAGCGTCAAAACCTGGCTATATTTTAATAGCTGAATTAAAACTGGATCAATCACAAAATTACTCAGATATGCTTGATGCATTAAAATATTGGTCTTATCCACCTCAGAATTTTGCCCTTGTCTCGCTGCACTCGGCAGGGTACATAACAGCGGGCCTCTATCCACTGATAAATGAAACTCTTCCTGATGGGCAACATGCACAGGTGATAGGATCTAGATCATTGCTTAATGGTTCTATGCCAGAATACCAGTATTCAGGATATGTCCCGTATAAATATTTACCACAAGATAAAAATCCTGCAAGGGGATATATGTTTGCTCCTAATCAGCCAACAGTAGGTAAAAATTATCCATTTCCTTTTATTGGAGGTTTCTGGGCATCAGGTGGTAGAGCTGAATCTATAAATGCTTTTTTAAAGAATCATCCAGGAATGAGCATTGAAAATATGATTCAACTTCAATCAAACGTATCGGATTACTGGGCATCAATGCTTAACCCGTATATTATTAATGCAATAAAAGGAATGTATATGAATGAAACGGAAAAAACTGCTTTTAATTATTTACAGGAATGGAATGACACAGCCTATGTAAGCAGTATTGGTATTACAATTTATTGGTATACCATATCAGAAATTTATAACCTCAGCATTAACAGAATTCTGAATATTTATGGCTTAGGAGGAATTCAGGAACCATTTGAAAGCACGATCATTTACATTTTGCAACATAATCAATCATCTCCCTGGCTCAATGGCAATTTTACAAACCTTGCAAGGGAATCATTTTCTGATGCAATAGGTTTTCTGTATTCAAAGCTAGGTAGCAATGTTTCATCTTGGTTCTGGGGAAGGGTGCACATGGTGGAGATTTCCAGTATTCTTGGCATCCCAGCATTATCAATAGGGCCTATTCCATTTTATGGGGATGATCACACAGTAAGTGTTGGTGCCGTGCCATTTAACATACAGATTCCAGAACCAAATGTTACAGTTAGTTCTTCTTTAAGGGAAATTGCAATTCCTGGTAATGGCACATTTTTGGGTGTTTTTCCCGGAGGACCAAGTGAAAATGTTTTAAGCTATTATTTCTCCAACCAGCTCCCATACTGGCTTGATCATAAATATTACAATATGAATAAGTGGACTTCAGAGGTGAACTGGACGTATGAATAAAATAATCTACATCGCGTTATCAATAATCCTTGCATACATTTTCATTTTTATGTTACCATTTGCATGGTCTGCCATTTTTGCCGCAGTACCTTTACTTGTTTTAAAACCAAAAAATTCTTCCATAACGGGTTTCCTTATAGGGTTCATTGCACCATTAAGCATTTATATAATTTATCCTATTAATTATGTTCTGAAACTTTCAAACATCGTAGGAAACATAGTCGGTCTTCCTGTATTTATTATAGTGATAATATTTCCATTGATGTATGGCATAATAATGGCAATTTCGGCAGCGATATGGTCTGGGTTATACGATAAAATTAAAAAATAATTAAAAAAATTTATTCATTAGTAATTTTTACTTTTTCTCATGGAATATAAAATACTTACAGACATTTATCAGATGATAGAAAATACTTCCAAAAGGCTTGAAATGACTGATTATCTTGTAGATTTACTTAAAAAAACTGAAAAAAATGTTCTTGATAAGGTAGTATATCTAACACAGGGTAAAATATACCCGGATTTCATTGGTATTGAGCTGGGCATGGCTGATAAGTTGGCAATTAAAGCAATATCCCAGGCTTACGGTGTCACGCAGGACAAGGTTGAAGAAATTTACATAAAAACAGGGGATCTTGGAATGGCTGCAGAAGAGTTTGCAGGTAAGAAAAAGCAAAAAACTCTTTTTACATTTGAGCAGGAAGAGTCATTAACTATTGAAAAAGTCTATGAAAATTTTGTTAAAATCGCTGAATCAACAGGAGAAAAAAGCCAGGAAAAGAAAATAATTTTTCTTGAGGAGTTGCTTAACAAAGCGAATCCTGTTGAAGCTAGGTACATTGTTAGAACAGTTTCAGGAAAGTTAAGGCTTGGGATTGCAGATGCAACCATTCTAGATGCAATGGCTATTGCATTCAGTGAAAGCAAGGAGAATAGAATTTACGTAGAAAGGGCATATAATATTCACCCTGACCTAGGATACATTGCAAAAAAGCTTGCATCGGATGGTATTGAAAGCATAAAAAACATAAAGGTCACACCAGGCATACCTATCAGATCAATGCTTGCTGAGCGTCTTCCTACACTTGATGAAATACTTGAAAAAATGGGTGGAAAATGTGCATTTGAATACAAATATGACGGTTTAAGGATTCAAAGCCATATCACAAAAGATAAAAAGTTCATTTTTTCTAGGAGACTTGAAAATCTTACAAATCAATTCCCAGATATCATTCGTTCTCTAGCCGATGCGATCAGGAATAATGAAGTAATATTGGATGGCGAGGGTGTTCCAGTAAATGTTGAAACTGGTGAACTATTACCATTTCAGGCTGTTTCACATAGAAGGGGAAGAAAATATGATGTGGAAAAGGTCATAGAAGAAATACCTGTTGTGCTATTTCTTTTTGATATAATCTATTTGAATGGGGATGATCTGACCGGTCGGCCTTACCCTGAAAGAAGAAAAATTCTCGAATCCATAGTTCATGAAACTGAAAGGGTAAAGCTTGCAACAAGGATAATTTCGGACAATAAGGATGAAATAAAAATATTCTTTGAAAAAGCAATTGAAAGTGGATGTGAAGGTCTTGTAGCTAAGAGTATAGGTGAAGACTCCATTTATAGGGCTGGTGCAAGGGAATTCCTATGGATAAAATTCAAAAGAGATTATCAAGCTGAGCTTTCAGATACACTAGATCTTGTTATTGTTGGTGCATTTGCAGGTCACGGTTCAAGAACAGGTACATATGGAGCACTTTTAATGGCAGCATACGATGATGAAAAAGACGTGTTTGTGACCGTATGCAAACTTGGCACAGGTTTTACAGAGGATCAGCTTAACCAGTTCCCGAAGATTCTCCGTGAATATTTAATTCCGCATAAGCATCCAAGAGTAAGTTCAGACATTGAAGCGGATTACTGGTTTGAGCCATACATTGTACTTGAAATCATAGGTGCAGAGTTAACACTTAGTCCTTCACATACATGTTGTATGGATACTGTTGAAAAAGGATCTGGAATTTCTATAAGGTTCCCAAGGTTCACGGGAAAAATAAGAACAGATAAAAAGCCAGATGAGGCTACAACTTCAAAAGAAATACTCGAACTTTATAGGAGTCAGAAGAAAAAACTGGTTACTGAATGATTCAAAGGTAGATTATTTCCTCCTCTTCCAGGTATGTTCTATAATATTTGCATTTCAAGTTCTTACCATCGCAATTAAATGTTCCAAGCTTTTTGCAATATCCATCCCTGTAATATGCACATAGTCCTTCAGGCACTGGAAATTTACCATAAAACTTGCATTTTTCACCTATGCATTTGAAACCCCTGTAAAGACCATGGCAAATGCCATTTTCATCCTCAAATGCACATCTCATTGAAAGAATTATAGAGATTGGGTTTAAAAATTTATTCAGAAAATGTTTAAATAATTGAATTGTTATTAAAATAGTATGCAGAAAGGATCCCTGGGAAAAGTTATTTTAATCATTGGATTTTTAGTGCTTATATTATGGTACATCTTTCTTTCAATTTACATGGTTAAGTATCCCCTACTTGCAGCGAAATTGGTAAGCAATATATTTTTCTGGTTAATTTTTATTTTGTCTATAGTCATTCTTTTTATTGCTATAATGATAATGAATACAGTAAGAAAAGATACAATTGGAAAAGTTTTTAAAATTGAGAAGGTCTACAAGAATAACATGGGTTCCATAAGACATCTCGGTCTTAAGGCATACGTTATCTGTCCTGACCCACTAAAATCTGGTGATTATGTAAAAATTACAGGAGTAAATTATGTTCGTGCAGGGAGAGCCAGTTCACAAATCCTTGTGGCAAAAAAACTAGATATAAATGATCCTGAATATCCAATTTCTTAAGCAAAATTGTTTTTAATAAGTAAGTACTTAAACCTAACATATGTTTGAATATCAAAGACTAAAAAAGGACATTTCAAACGCTCTGGAACTCTCTATCAAAGATAAATTTCAGATTGTCCAAAAAGTTGAGCTTGAAATACCTCCAGAGGGTATGGGCGATTTCGCATTCCCCATGTTTGATCTTTTAAAATCCCTTAAAAAATCACCTGAAGAAGTTGGTAATATTTTAATGGATTCTTTAAAATTTCCATATGTTAAGGCTATGAAATTATCAGGCCCATATTTAAATTTTTATATTGATTTTTTGCCACTTTCAGATGATTTCATTAAAGAGATATGGGAAAAGGGAGAAGACGCTTTAAAATTTCCGTACAAAAATAAAAAAATTGTTCTTGAGCACACGAGTGCGAACCCCACAGGGCCATTGCATGTTGGCAGGGGAAGGAATCCCATTATTGGGGATACACTGAGAAGGCTTCTGAAAAAATATGGATATGATGTTGAAACGCACTACTTTGTTAATGATGCTGGCAGACAAAGCGCAATTCTTGTTTATGGTGTTGAGAATCTAAAAATGGACACAGATGAGAAAAAGCTAGACCATGCGCTTGTTTCATTTTACCAGAAAGCAAATGAGCTACTTGAAAAAGATCCAGAAGTTGCAAAAAAAATAGAACAAATTATGATGCAGGTAGAAAGTGGTGATGAAGAAAGGATAAGAAAAAATAGAGAAATACTTGGCCAGGTTCTTGATGGTATAAAAGAAACGTTAGAATTATTAAAAGTGGAATTTGATCTATTTTACTGGGAAACTGATCTTATTTTAAATGGAAATGTTAAAAATGTTATTGAAATGCTTAAGGAAGAATTAAAAGAGGAAAATGGAGCATACTATATTGAGGTAGAAAAGGACGATAAAAAGGATAAAGTTTTTCTCATCAGGAAAGATGGAACATCACTTTATTTTACAAGGGATATTGCATATCATTTGTGGAAATCAGAAAAAGGTGACATGATAATAAATGTACTTGGAGAAGATCACAAGCCCCATGCAGAACTGCTTGAAAATGTTTTAAGAAAGTTGAAAGATGATATAAAAATTAAAAATGTTTTTTATTCCTTTGTAAGCCTTCCTGAAGGCAGGATGAGTACTAGAAAAGGGAGGGTTGTTTATCTTGATGACCTATTGGATGAATCGAAGGAAAAGGCCAGGGAAGAAATACTAAAAAGAAGGGAAAACATTGTTGGTAGGTCTTTGGATAAACTATCCCAAAAGATTGGATATGGAGCTGTTAGATACAATATTTTAAAAATACAGAGCGAAAAGCAGCTTGTTTTCAAATGGAGCGATGCACTGAACTTTGAAGGCGATTCTTCACCATTTCTCCAATACGCTTATGCAAGGGCATCCAGCATTCTTAAAAAACAATCCTGGTCAGGAATGTTTAAATCATCGCTAATTAAAGAAAAACCTGAATTCTCTTTGATAAAGCATTTCTTAAATTATCCTGAGATAATTGAATATTCAGCAGAACAATTGAAGCCATATAGAATCGCAAAATATGCATTTGATCTAGCATCATCGTTCAACATATTTTATACTGAATGTCCAGTTCTTAAAGAAGAGGAAGAGGTAATGGAAAACAGACTTGCACTAGTTCATACATTTAAGATAATTATGGGTGATCTTCTAGATATCATGGGAATAGATCATCCAGAAGAAATTTAAAGTGATATTACTTTATACATTTTCATTCTACCATATCCTATAATCACCTTATAATATCCGGTGAACTTTTTTTCAAGTACTTGGTCTCCGATATCAATAATCAGATTTTTTATTCCTGAAAGTTTTGAAGGAGTAGCAAGAATCATAATATCTTCTTTTTTAATCTTTTCAAGAACCCTTTCTGTTATCTGCAAATTTCCCCTACCGAGGATAAATCCCTGGTTGCCACTGGGTGTTAGAACTATTCTTATTTTATTAAATTTATCAAGAAGTTCAAGAATTGATTTCTCATTCAGGTCATTTGCAATGATTTTGCCCTTGTACAAAGCATCAAACCCCAGCAATGTACCGTTTAGATTGAGTAATTCAGTAATTTTTTTAACCGTTGTACCAGGACCGAGTAAATAAAGAGTATCCATATCCATTGTATCTATGAAAAATTCTGCAATACCTTGCTTATCCTCTTCTTCTTCAGTTGAATAAATTTCTGCCTTGCTATTTTGTACATAATCTGGCACATAAGGAACCTTTGCGTAACCGTATAATTTTATATCCAAACTGTTTTTCCTGTACATTTCCTCATTGATGTCCATCACTTCCCTTTCCATTAACTGTGCTTTTCCTTCTATGAAAAACTTTAGTGTTTCTGAGCCTGCATGTACAGATGATGCAAAAACAGCAGAATACATTTTAACGCCACTCGGTATGCCAATTATTGGAACTTTCTCATCAACTGCGTTTACAATATCCCTTGCAGTACCATCACCACCTACAAACACAATGATGGAAGAATTGGAAAGAATTTTTGCACATTCAATGGTATCTTCCCTTGTTGTTTTTTCACCAGGGTGATAAACTATTTCATAATTTTTTAATTTTAGAGAGTGAAGTATAATTTCTCCCATCTCTCCACCACAGGAAATAATTTCATGTTCAAGAATATATTCCATTGCGTATATAAGAAATTGCCTAGCTTTTTCAGGTGCAACAGGTTTTGCACCTAACCTTAATGCTTCATCATAAAGGTTATCAGTACCTTTGAGACCAACACTGCCACCCATTCCGGCTACTGGATTAACTATGAAACCAATTTTCATTTAAGGCCGTAATTACCTTCTAGCTCATATTCTTTTAGATCGGAAATTACCATATCTAATATTTTTTCCTGATCGTTGTTAAGATCTGAAAAAGGTTCCATTGTATAGTTTTCAGGAAATTCTTCATTAAGAATTTTTTTCCTGAATATATAATTGTATGACACATGATTCTGGAATTTCCTCAATGTTTCCATGATCATAACAATTTTCTTTTGTATGTTTAAATCCTTTTTCTTGTAAAGTTCATGAACGAGAGATGAAAAATTTGAAGTACCACACACACCCCCGGATGCGCCTAAAATAAGTGACTCATATAAAAGATCATCTCTACCCTGGAATATGTATCTGTTTGAAGGTAAATGTGCAATAAAATTGTTAAATTTTCGCATGTCTCCTGAACTGTCTTTTATGCCAATTATATTGGAATAATTCTGGAAAAGTTTTTCAAGCGTTTCAGGTTCTATGCTATTACAAGAAAGATCTGGATTGTTGTAGACAAAAATAGGAATATCGAGTTCCTCTGCAATTTTTGCATAATATCTGTAAATTGCATCCTGACCGAATTTAAGATAAAATGGAGTAATGATTACAACACCGTCTGCTCCTATATCTATTGCGGATTTACCCATTAAAATTGTTTCTTCAAGATTATTTCTGCTAATTCCAGGAATGAATAAACCGCTCCCCTGGAATTTTTCCCTGGAAAATTCTATAATTTCTCTATGGTCTTTTAATGAAAAGAGTGTAAATGCTCCTGTTGATGAACCAGGAAATATTCCTTCAACACCTATCCTTAAAAGGTACTCGATCAAGTCATCAATGGCCTGAAAATCAATTTTTTTATTTTTAACAGGTGTGATCATTGGTGTTATTATACCCTTAAATTCCATTATTCCTCATCCCTCTTCATAAACAAAAAGCTTTCCCTTTTCTACCATTTTAACATTATTGCTTCTGTAATTCATATTTTCATCAATTATATTCAAATAGTAAGCAACGGTTGATGACATAACAGAAAAAGAATCATCTCTCTTAAATTCAAAAAGCGTAAGATAATCCTTTTTTTTGCTGTTAAAATCAGAATAATAGCATATTTTTCTTTTATTTTTGTAATCATAGCCAGCACAGATCAAATTTAATGTTCCTGCCAATGTACCTTCATGTAAAACGTCTATAACAGTTTTTATATTCTCAATAAAATCGCCGTTTAATTTCTGCAATAAAAATGCAAATGCTTCAGTATCAGTAAAATTTTTTATTTCAATTCCAAACTTTCTATTTAAGAAATATTTATCGATGTATCCATTATGTTCTATGTAAAACGTTTCATTTTCATTAGATATTCTAAAAGGATGAGAATCTATCCAACCTCGCTTCTGTTCGGTTTCTGATGCAAGCCTTGCATGTGAAATTAAAACAATTTTACCGGCTAAATTTTTAATTATATCTATAAATGAATCCTTGAATATTGGCATCTTTCTTCTTACAAAAAGTTCCTGGTCATCTGAAATTATGGCAGATCCCCATCCATCACTATGGCTCTTATTCCCATCAAAAATGTCATTTTTAGCTGCTTCTGCAAGCGATTTTTGTATATTTATAGCATCCCATACATTTCCTGAAAAAGCAAACATTCTACAGTCCATAATCTTAAAAGCAATAAGCAATATAAAAACAATTCCAAAAAAGATATTTACCAGATTTAAAATACCATCATCAATGAAAATTACTATTTATGATGGTTATGGTACAATTGGAGGAAACAAAATACATTTAGAAGAAAAAGGGCATGGTATTTTTCTAGACTTTGGCATGAATTTTTCAATGTATGGAAGATATTATGAGGAGTTTCTGACTGAAAGACCTTCAAGAGGTATTTATGACCTCTGGCAACTTGGTCTTATCCCCAGATTAAATATATATAGAGAAGATCTCTTGACCTTTGACTTAATTTCAGATGTAGGTAAATATAAAAAAATTCCCTTAAATGCTATCATTGTAAGCCATGCACATCTTGACCATGTGGGTAACATTTCATTTTTAAAAAATGATGTTCCTATTGTTGGTTCACCTGAGACAATGGTTATTCTAAAATCCATAAGAGATACTTCTACTGGAGGGCACTTTGGTACTGAAATACCATTTACAAGGGAAAGAAAAAAGGATTCGGATGGATTTGTTTTAAAAGTTCCACAGGGCTCGTCATATATTGGAAGAAAAATGCTTGTCACAGAAAAAATGAACAACGAAGCAACAGAATTTTTGAATTCAATTCCAGGAGTTCCAGAAAACAAGATTGAAAGTGACGGATTGGATCAATACAAGAATTACGATTTACATTTTAACATTAAACCATATATTGTAGATCATTCAATACTTGGGGCTACTGCATATGTTTTAGAGGGTGATTTCTCAGTTGCCTATACAGGAGACCTTCGCTTTCATGGAAAAAGGGGAGAACATACAGAAAATTTTTTCAAAAATGCAAAAAATGCTAGAATTTTAATAACAGAAGGAACCAGAATAGGCAGGGAAAATGATATAAATGTGTCAGAAAAGCAGGTTTATGAAAATGCAATTTCAATTGTAGAAGAATCAAAAGGTCTTATAATTGCTGATTTTTCAGCAAGAAATTTTGAAAGGCTGGAAACATTTAAAAATATAGCCGAAAAGACTGGCAGAGAAATGGTAATAACTGCAAAAGATGCATATTACCTTAATGCCCTTGATAATCTTTCAAAACAGGAAATGATGAAAAATTTGAAAATATATAAAGAATATAGTGCAAAGGAATACAGATGGCAAGAAATTATATATGAAAAATACAATGATTATTTCATAGATCCAAATAATATAAAAAAGGATTTTTCAAAATATATTATTTGTTTTTCATTTTATGACATGCCCAAATTGCTTGACCTTATGCCTGACCAGGGTGATTACATTTATTCATCAAGCGAGGCATTTGGGGAAGAGGACATATTCAGTTTCGAAAGATTGCTTGAATGGCTTAACTTTTTTAAATTCAATGTTCATGGAATAAAAGTAGAAAATGGTGAAATAATATTTGAAAAAGGTCTTCATGCTTCAGGCCACGCATCCATGGAAGACTTGATAAAAGGCATTGAAACAATGGATCCTGATTTTATAATACCTGTACATACAGAAAAACCTGAATGGTTTATGCAAAATTTTGAAAATACAATACTTTTGAAAAATAGTGAAGGAAGAGATTTTTAATTATTTTCTCTGGGATAGGAATATACCAAACATTATAAATGCCAACCCTACCATGCTCAGGAAAGACAATGATTCATTTAAAAATAATATACTTATTATTACTGTAAATCCGGGTACTAAAAACAGGAATGCAGAAATACTCGATACAGAATATTTTCTATATAGATAGAGGTAAATGAAATATGCAATAGCAGTACCTAGTATACCCATGTACAATGTTATACCTATAAAATATATGTTGAACTTTGATGGAAAAAATGGTCCAGAAAAAATAGCAATGAAAAAAGTTACAGGCAATGAATAAACGAATTGCATCGTATTTACCTTTAATGGCTCTATATCAATCAAATATTTTTTATAAATGATTGTGCCAAATGACCAACTCAGGGCACTCAAAAAAAGGAACATTAAACCTGAAATTGAGTGAATCTCAATCTGTTCCCAAAATATTAAAACTATGCCTAAGAGACCTAAAAAAATACCAGAAAGGTTTAGTGCCTTGATCTTTTCTTTTAAGAAGAACATTGACAAAATTACTATAATCACAGGATACGAATAAATTATTATGGATGAAATTGATGCGCTTTCAGTCATTTCCCCAATAAACCAGAAATCCATAAATCCAACAATGTTAAGCATAGAAATAGTAAATAATTTAAGATGTAATTTAAGTGATTTCCCTATTTTTATTGATGAAGGGAACAATATCAAAGAAAATATCAATGCAAAAAATATTCTGAAAAATATTACATAAAATTCATTCTGGTATACTACAGCAACCTTTACAAGCGGGTAATTTATTGCCCAAAAAAGGCTCATGAATAAAAACAACAGAACATCTCTGTATTCTTTCATTCTATCTTGCATTGATTCTGATATTAAATATTTTACCAGTGAATAGCCTATTAAAATTATTTTTGAAAAAATAATTTATTATAATTTTTTATCCTTATGATTCTTTTAATATTATAAACGTGGTTCTGAACGCAGCTAAAACATATCCAAACAATGTAGGACCTAAATGAAACAATAAAAAAATGGGATGCAGAAAATGGTAAGTAAGAATCCTAGATAAAATTTTTAAAACGACCCAGTAATTTAATATACTAAAACAACATTTTTTTCGTTCATGGAAATTATTCCAGTCAAAGAAAAGGATAAAAATGAAATAATTGAAATTTCTAAATATAGTTTTGAATGGGGTGATTATATTGACCAGGTTTTTGATTTATGGTTAAAAGAAGGAATATTCATAAAAGCAGTAGAAGGAAATAAAATCCTTGGCTTTCTTCATATTAAATTATATGACAAATTTTCTTGGTTTGAAGGATTACGTGTTAGTCCAGAAGCGAGAAGAACAGGTGTGGGTACAGAACTTACAAAAATGGCAATATATCTTTCCGAAAAGAAAATAAACAGGTTAATGATACGTGAATCTAACAAACCATCGTTGGCACTTTCAAATAAACTTTCATTTTACGAAATTGACAGAGTCTATTATAGAGAAGGCAAAAAAATGGATTTTAATGATATAATAAAAAAATATGGATTAAAAAAATTGAAAAATCATTTGAAAGACAATTTTGTCAATGACTGGGTCTATTTTGATTACTTTTATTATAATGATTACATTTACGGAAATGATTCGGGCCTGAAATTAATTAGAACAGATCCACCTTTCATTCTCAGTGGAAGTATAGAAGAGGAAAGTTTATCAAAAAATAATGGCGATGAATGTTTTATAGTTTTTGAAAGGACATCACCTTGATAGACCTATCTTTTCAAGCAATATTTTTACATTATCGTTTACAAAGAGGGCTGCGAATATGCCATAGAGGAATATTATTACAAAATCCTTAATGGGTACCGGTGTAATAAGACCGAAACCGAATATTGAGAGCAATGAAACAATGAGCATATCTGCGACTATTGAAATAGTAAGTGTTTTTCCTGGAGCTGTTTTCCAAAAATGCTCTCTTTCCCTTACAACAATGGGGGTTAATAAGCCAAAAAACATCATTTCAGTAAAGAAAAATGTGTGCATTACGTGGATGTTATGAGAAAGATTCAAATAATTAAGACCTATGAAAAGTAAAATGAACATTTCTAAAGTTGTGAATGTGCCAAGGGAAATGCTAAATTTTACGAGCTTAGAAACGTTCCATTTCTCAGGGCTTCTGGATCCCCTTTCATTATCAGTAGAAAGTGAAATAGTAACAAAATCAATAAGGAAAAGAAATAGAATGATATCTAGGGCAGATAGTACATAATAACCCGTGATCAAAAAGGCAAGTGCTACAAAAACTGCAATTTCAAAGGTTTTTACTATTTTATTCAATACCCACGTGACTATCCTCTGATAGATTGTTCTACCAACTTTTACCAGATCAACAATATTTGAAAGACCCTCTGATGTTAGTACCACGCTTGCTGCACCTTTGGCTACATCTGTTGCATTACTTACAGCTATTCCCACCTCTGCCTGCTTTAATGCGGGTGCATCATTAATACCATCACCTGTCATTCCAACAATATGGTTCTTAGCCTGCAAACTTTTTACAATGATATATTTATCTTCAGGATAAATTTCAGCAAATCCATCACTTTCTTCCGCTAACTTGGCAGCATCTATTGGATTCTGATTTTTAAGGCTCTTTATATCAGAACTTTTAACGATCCTATTACCGAGACCTATCTCCTTTGCTATTTCTTTAGCTATTGGTTCTGCATCACCCGTAAGCATTTTAACAGAAACACCAAGGTCCTTTAATTCTGAAATAAGTTTTGGCGTATCAGGTCTGGGTAAATCATATAAGGCTACTAGACCACAGAATTTGCATTGAGAATCATATATAATTGATACTGCAAGTGTCCTATATCCCCTTAGTGCAAATGAATCCATCGCAACCTTTATGTCATGCGTTATTTCCTGTTTGCAAAGATCTGCAATTACATTCACTGCTCCCTTTGCAATTCTTATTTCTTTTCCATTTTTTTCTACAATAGCCTCAGTCCTTCTGGTAGATGGATCAAAAGGAAAAAATTGCTTAATTTTGTAATCAGAAATTTTTAGATTTTTTGATCTCGCATAATTTATGAAAGCTAGATCGATTGGATCTTGGTTCGCTTCCTCAGATGCCAGAGCACCGTATAGAGCTAGTTCTTCTTCAGTACAGCCCATGGGCATTAAATTTGTAATTGAAAGCCTGTTCATTGTTAGAGTTCCTGTTTTATCAGCACAAACTGTGTCCATAGAAGCAGCATCTTCAATTGCACTTAATCGTGTAATCAATGCTCCTTTTTTAGCTATTTCAAGAGAGCCTACAGCCATGCTTACAGTGAACATCGCAGGTAATGCCACTGGAACAGCAAATACTATGAGTACAAGAGCTAATGGTATAACATATAAAATATTCAATCCGTGTAGATAAGTAACTATAAACATGGCTGCTATAAGAACAATTACAATTAAAAGCAGATAATCAACAATTCTTGTTGTTATCTGTTCCATATGAAGTTTTGGCCTTGCTAACTGAACTAGTTCAGTTGTTTTACCGAAGTATGTATTCTTTCCAGTTTTTATGACCACTGTCGTTGCCTCATTTCTCCTTACTATAGATCCTGAAAAGAGTATGTCATTTTCTTTCTTTATAACGGGCATTGATTCTCCCGTTAATGCTGACTGATCTACTTCTAGTTCCGTAGCGGAAATGATCTTCAAATCTGCAGGAACAAAGTCACCAGCTCTAACTCTTACAATGTCCCCCGGAACGAGTTCTCTAGATGGATATAATTTCCATTTCCCATCTCTCAATACCCTTGCATTTACCTGAAGCTTTTTCCTTAACAATTCAACCGCCTTCGATGCCTTTTCCTCTTGAGTAAAGCCAATTATTGCATTAACAACAAGCAATGCTGCAATTATGTAGGCGTCCAGATAGCTGTGAATTATGTATGAAAATACCATTGTTATTTCAAGCATAAATGGTGTAAGGCCGTAAAATTTCTTAGCTAACCTTTTAAGAGAACTTTCTTTTTTTTCTATTACTTCATTATAACCAAATTTTTTTGCCCTTTCAAGTGCTTCCTGATCTGAAAGACCCTTTTCTTTGTCCACATTTAAAATTTTTAATGTTTCTTCTGATGAAATTTTTTCAAAGTTTTGTTCCACCATGCTAATCATCTTCTATTTTTTCAATCTAGATATATTTGTGAATGATTCATTATATTTATCATTTTTCAATGCATTTTAAAATTTTTAATTTTACTTCAGGATAAAAATATTTACAAAAATTTTATGTAATCACCTCACATATATTTTTCAAATGAAAAATGAAAGAATTATCATTTTGTTTTTAATTTCAACACTTTCACAATTCCCTTTATCCTTGATTAGATTTATAATCCCAATATATGCTAAAAGCATTGGTGCAGATACTTTCATTCTAGGAATGATGGGTAGCGCCTATGGTCTTGTTTACATAATCCTTGCATCTTATTTCGGAAAAATTTCTGATAAAATTGGGCATAAGAAGATGATAATCTTTGGTCTAATTATTTATGCACTTGTGGTTCTTATTTATCCATATATTCAGAATCCTTTATTTTTGATATTTATAAGAGGAGGCGAAGCTGTAGGAATGGCTATGGTTTGGCCTTCAATAGAGGCTTTTTCGCAGATAGTTAAAGAAGGAAAAATAGAACATTCTATAATGATTTACACATTATCATGGAGCATAGCAGCATCTATTGCACCCTATATTGGTGCAATATATATTGATGATTTTAAGATTGCAATTTTAATTGTTTTCATTGTTTCTATTTTTGCTGCGGTTGTTAGTATATTTATTCCAAGATATGAAAATTTAAAAATTAATATTAAAGAAAGAAAATTCGATCTTTTTAATGAAATTGTTGTACCTATTTTTATTTATGGATTTAATTCTGCCATAATATTATCATTTTATCCTGCATATGGTGATTTCATAGGTTTGGGTGTTATGAAAACGGGAATTATTTTAACAGTATCTGGATTATTCATGGTTATTGCTTTTATATGCTCTGGTACTATTTTTTCAAAATATAATAAAATATGGATTACATTTTTAGGCATTGTATTGCAATTCCCTTTCCTTTTTGTATCATATTATGGTGACTTTTATATACAATTGATTTCTCTTTCCCTGATATTTTTTGGCCAGGGTTTAATATATTTCAATGTGCTTGTGAATATAGTAAGTTCATTTTCTAATAATGTTGGTTCAAAAACTGGTTTGTTTGAATCTTCTTTAGGTTTGGGTTTTATCTTAGGCCCTCTAATGGGCGGTCTCCCTACAATTTTGAAATTTCATTTTCCATGGATATTATCTTTAATATTTTCAATAATTATTTTTTTCATTTACGCTAATTTTTTAATAAAATTATATAAAAATAAAAATATTATAAAATCTTGAAAGACATTAGATCCTAATTTCCCTAATTTTTAATAACAAGGTCTTCTATTTTTACATTTAATCCTGCTAAAATTTCTCTCACTTTCTTCGGAATTTCTGTAATTATTCTATCTCCATTCGTTAATTCTATCATCCTTATTTTTGATAATTCCAAGAATACATCCTTGATTGAATATCTCTCAACAAGCTTGGATTTTCTCATTTCTTTCATCATGCTCAATTCTAATATCAGAGAGAAAAATAGCATAGCTATATACCCAGATAATCCATGCCTGTCATGGATTCTTAATGGAAGACCTTCCAGATCATCCT
>ERZ1669247.238-NODE-238-length-22731-cov-7.447786_pt1 | contig 22731 bp, 25 predicted proteins | sample MGYA00579297_ERZ1669247 | MGnify/ENA primary metagenome ERZ1669247 (study PRJEB41166, sample SAMN08046056) | hot springs metagenome | biome: hot spring; feature: acid hot spring; material: thermophilic sediment; isolation source: thermophilic sediment from acid...
GAGCGCGCTGCAGTATGATCATTCCAGCCTTGCAGTCCCTCTGCGCGGTGTAGCCGCATGAATGACACACAAACGTTCTCTCGGATTGTGCGACCTTATGTTTTGTATGGCAAACTGGACATTCCTGTGTTGAATACTCTGGGTCAACGGCAACTGCAAGAGTGCCGTCCCTTCCCCCGGACCCCTAACATTCGTTTAATATTCTATGCCTTTTCTCGCCTGTATGCCCTTTGAATATGGATGCTTGATCTCTAACATTTCGGTAACAAGGTCTGCTTTATCTATTATTTCTTTTGGCGCATATCTTCCGGTTAAAACAAGCTCGACGTTTTCTGGTTTATCGTTTATCAGGTTTAACAATACATTTATTTCAACCAAACCATAAAATATAGCAGTGAGTATTTCGTCCAGAATTATGATATCACTTTCGAGAGACATCATTTCTTTTCTTGCTTCCTCTACACCAGCTTTAACAAGCTTTACATAATCTTCTGGAGGTTTTTCTTTTACCAGAACAGCGTTGTACTTTTTCGCTATATTTTCATCTTTAGTAAGAAAGTAGTCTTTACCAAAGAACTTTTGTTTTATGTTTTTAAAGGCTGATAAAGATATATTTTCGCCGTACCCGCCAGTCTTCATAAAATAATATATGGATACTTTTAGGCCCCATCCAGAAGCCCTTATGGCCAAACCTATGGAAGCCGTTGTTTTACCCTTTCCGTTACCGGTATAGACTTCTACAACCCCTTTTTCCAGCCTCAAACTATGATCGGCTCCACGTATTCTCCCCACACTTCTTTTAAAGCGTTTACTATCTCACCAAGCGTCGCCTTACTTTTTATTGCTTCTATAATATAAGGCATAAGGTTTTCTTCGTTCGCTTTTAACCTGAGCCTGTTGAGTGAGCTTTCAACTTTGCTCATATCTCTGTTCTTTTTGTAATCTTTTACGCGTTTTATCTGCCTAGTTTCTACATATTCAGGTATTTTTAGGATTTTTATTTCGGGTTCTTCTTCTACAAGATACCTGTTAACCCCCACGAGAACTCTCTTGTCTTCTTCTATTTCTTTTTGCAACCTGTAAGCTGATTCAGCTATCTCCTTCTGGAAAAATCCCTTTTTAATACCTTCAAGAACTCCGCCTATGTTTTCTATCATGTCAAAATATTTGTAAACTTCTTCTTCCATTTTATCTGTTAGCCATTCCAAATAATAACTTCCTCCCAAAGGATCTACAGTGTTAATAACGTTGCTTTCGTAAGCTATGATTTCCTGCGTTCTCAATGCTATCATTGCAGCCTTTTCTGTAGGAAGACCATATGCCTCATCGTATGAATTTGTATGGAGGCTCTGGGTTCCACCCAGAACTGCCGCAAGCGCTTCTATGGTTGTCCTTATTATGTTGTTTTCTGGTTGCTGAGCTGTAAGAGAAGCTCCAGAAGTCTGAGTATGAAACCTGAGCCATAACGATCTTTCTTTTTTTGGTTTGAACCTTCTTTTCATTTCTTTAGACCAAATTCTTCTGGCTGCCCTGAACTTTGCTATTTCTTCCAAAAAATCCATTGAAGAATCGAAGAAAAAGCTTAACCTAGGCGCAAAATCATCTACATCTAGCCCCCTTTTTACAGCCTCTTCCACGTATGTAAGTCCGTTGGCGAGCGTAAAGGCCAGCTCTTGCACGGCAGTGGCTCCAGCTTCCCTAATATGATATCCACTTATGCTTATAGGGTTCCATTGAGGCAGATATTTTGCGCCATATTCAAAGGTGTCTATTACCAGCTTGAGCGACGGCTCTGGGGGAAATATAAATGATTTCTGGGCCATATATTCTTTTAATATGTCATTCTGTATCGTCCCTCTGAGATGCAATGGGCTTATATTGTTTAGTTCAGCCGTAACTATATAAAAACCCCATATAATTGCCGCTGGACCGTTTATTGTCATAGAAGTTGAAATTTCCGCTAAATTTATTCCTTCCAGCATTGTCCTCATATCTTCGAGCGTGCTTATTGCGACTCCTGCTTTTCCTATTTCTCCTCTTGCTAAAGGGTCATCAGAATCAATCCCTAACAGCGTGGGATAATCAAAAGCTATGCTTAACCCTGTTTCTCCGTGTTCTATTAGATATTTTAACCTTTTATTTGTCATAAAAGCATCCCCCAGACCTGAAAATTCCCTTATAGTCCATAACCTCGATCTGTACATCGTTGGATGTATACCGCGAGTAAATGGGTATTCTCCAGGCAACCCTATACTATCAAAATATTTGCCTTTGACATCTGAAGGGACATAAACGGTCTTGACTTTTATGCCTGAATATGTATAAAATTCGCCTTTTTCTGGTATAGGGTTCTTGAGAACCTTTGCTTTATACCATCTTTCGTACTCTTTATTATAGACACTCATTCTATACCTGTAATTAATTTTTTTACAGTTTCATTTAAGCTTTTACTTTTAATGTAATGTTGCAAAAGTTCATTCATGTCTGTTTTTTCGACCTTTGTATCTATTATGTGTTCAATCCTCGAAGTTATCATAAACCTGAATCTTTTTATTATTGTTTGGTTCAATTTTTTCTTATAAACTGGAACATAGTCCTGTATGGTTTTTATAAGAAGATCTACGTTCTTATTTTTGATAGCCGAAACTCCGACGATCTTTGGATCCCAACCCCAGGCATTCTTTTTCACAGCAAGGTAAAGATACTTCGCATAAGCGTCAAAACTTCCAAGGTCAATCTTGTTTATTACATAAATATCTGTAACTTCATTTAGGCCGGCTTTTATCGATTGAATTTCATCTCCAAGGTACGGTACGCTTACATTGATAACAAGATCAGCTATGTCGGCTATTTCTACTTCATCCTGCCCTACTCCAGTAGTTTCAACAAATATATTTGAATACCCAAATTTATGAAAAGCGTAAATCATCTCTACAACAAAATAGTTTAGCCCTCCTTTACGCCCTCTAGAGGGAACGCTTCTTATGTATACATTATCGAGGTTCCATAGTTCATCCATTCTTATCCTGTCACCAAGTAGTGAACCTTTGGAAATTTTGCTAGTGGGATCGTTAGCTATAACTGCAACCTTCTTTTTTTGTTTAGACAGCTGTTTAACCAACTTAGAAATCAACGTAGATTTGCCAGTTCCCGGGGCACCAGTAAGGCCTATTACGAAAGGCTGGTCTTTGGACATAAGCATGTCCGATACATCAAATTCTTCCCCGTTTTCTATTAACGTCAGCAGTTTAGCAATCTGATATACTCGATTCATTTCTTTCAATTTCTTTTAATTCTATTTTTTATAAATTCAACAATCTCTTTTATGTCTGTGCCGGGACCAAAAACAGCCGCTACACCTATCTTTTCCAGCTTCTTTTTATCTGCTTCTGGTATTATACCTCCTCCGATTACAAGCTTATCTGCCGCGCCATATTTTTTTAACAGCCTTATAACTTCCTTAAAATGGTACATGTGAGCACCAGATAAAACGCTCAAACCAACTACGTCTACGTCTTCCTGTATAGCAGTCTTTACTATTTTTTCTGGTGTTTGTCTAATACCTGTGTAGATTACATCAAAACCGGCTTCCATCAGGGAACGCGCGAGTACTTTTGCTCCTCTGTCGTGTCCATCGAGTCCTGGCTTCGCTATAAGTATCTTTATCCTCTTTTCTGGGGACATCAATTATTTATTATACTTATAGATATATAAAAATGAGCCTTCCCATTTAAATCATTTTAGGTTAATTGTGTTCGAGTCCTTTTGAACGCATGATTATTCATTTTATTTTTATAAAAAACCAAAAAACTAGCAAGGTTTATATGATCGATATCGAAACCGATATCATTATGAATCCTGATGTTGAGCTTATCAACGTTTCTAAAGTTTACGGCGAAAGAATAAAGGTAACAGCGCTCGAAAATATAAACCTGAAAGTTGAAAGAGGAGAATTTTTATCAATAGTAGGCCCTTCAGGATCTGGAAAAACGACCCTTCTTAACATATTAGGAACTCTGGATAGACCAACAGACGGCAAAGTCCTTATAGCTGGAAAGGACACGACAGAAATGGACGACGATGAGCTTTCAGAAATAAGGAACCGTTTTATAGGTTTTGTATTTCAGGCTTACAACCTGATAAACAGGCTTACTGCGCAGGAAAACGTAGAACTCCCGCTGATAGCTAGAGGCGTTCCAAAAAAAGAAAGGGAAAAAAGAGCTATTGAAGCGCTAAACATAGTTGGTCTTGCTGAAAAGGCAAAGAAAAAACCAACTGAACTGAGTGGCGGAGAGCAGCAAAGAGTAGCAATAGCAAGGTCTCTTGCAAGCGACCCTACCCTTATATTAGCCGATGAGCCAACTGGCAACCTTGATAGCAAGAACGCCCTAAAAGTAATGAACATACTTCTTAACATAAATGAAAAGTTTTCAAAAACGATAATAATGGTAACGCACAACATCGAACTCGCCCAAATGACGAAGAAAATAATACATTTAAAAGATGGCAAGATAGAGGGGGTTGAAGTTTTAAAATGAATAAATATATAAAGCTCTTTGTGCCCTTTCTGATTTTGATCAGCGCTTTTTCATTACCGGCTGTCTCTTGGGCTTCTAGTCCATTAATCATATATTATAATTGGGGTACACCACAGTCTCCAATAACAGTAAGGCCCGGTTATACAAACCAGCCGTTCATAGTAATATTGCAGCCTGATGCTGAATATAGGTACGGGCTACTGAACCTTACTGGAACACCTTTTACAAACGTTTCAGGCGGAAGCTTAGCTTACAGCCTGCCTTCTCAGTCATCTATATTTACATTTTATTTGAACGTAAAAGCATCTGCAAGCGCCGGTAAATATCCTGTAAACTTTACCGTTTACTTTTTAAACGGAAGTTCATCCTCTACAAGTTTGTACATAAGCATAAGCTCTCCGCCGAACGTTTCTGTTTTAGAAGCTTACTGGGGACAAGGGAATGTATTTCCAACGCCTTCCTCTGGAGTTCAGTACCTTAGCATAGTTATAGGTAACCCGGACAAGTATCCAGTAAGCTATGTAAAACTCACCGCAAATCTTCCTAACGGTATAAGCGCAGTTTCTGGCTCTAACAAGGTAAGCGCTTATGTTCCTTATATAGCTCAAGGTTCATTCCAAACTGTTCAGGTACCTGTTAACGTGACGAATGGCATCAAACCTGGCACATACTCTTTAACTTATAACATAAGCTTTGAAGATTATGAAGGAGTCAAATACAGCACAAACGGGTCTTTTAACATAACAGTTTATTCCCAGGGAAAGGTCAGCGTTTTAGCTCTTTCTGCAATAGCACCACAGAACTCAATCGCAAAGATCTTTATAAAAATATTTAACGACGGCACAATTCCAGTTACCCAGGTTCAGGTAGAACCTATTCAAACGCAATTACAACTTATCGGGAACAACTATTCTCAGGTTCAATATCTGCTTCCTGGAAAATCTTTGACCTTTACGTATAATTATTCGACACAGAACGTTCCCCAGGGAACTTACCCGCTGGCTTTCCAGGTATCTTATGTAACTGTCAACGGACAGCTGTACGAGCAAAGCTACGTTTCGTACGTTTCTGTTACAGCTCCTTTACAGTATGTCAGCCTTTCTGTTTTTCCGACAGAAGTTTATTATATGAGAAACAATACATTGAGCTTAGTTCTGAGCAACTCTTGCAATGACAGTTCTTTGAGAAACGTACAGCTTTATGTACAGCCTGTGAGCAACCTCTATATCTACAACTATAGCGGAATCATAAACGTTGGTAACCTTAATACTGATTCTCAAAAAATAGTGAAGATGTACATATTACCAGAGATAAACATGCCAGCAGTAATACCTTTACAGGTAGAGGTCAGCTACCTGAACCCTTACGGATTTTACCAAGAACAAACTTACATTTTACCCATATTTATAACCGGTAAAATACAGATATCTTTTGAATCCCTAAACATAAATTCAACAGCCTATAATGGATCAACTGTAAGCATCTCGGGAAGCCTTCTTAACTCAGGCACTCAAGAGGCTTATTACGGTACTATTGAAGCGTACTTACCCAGTTTCAGCGAGAACGTTACATCTTACATAGGTGATCTGCCTGTTGATTCTCCCACGCCTTTTGCCCTTTCACTTTACATTCCACAAAATGCTCAGTCAGGATCATACACGATTTACCTAAGGTATGTTTATCAGGATTCTTATGGTAAAATCTACTCTTATCAAGCGAATTTACCAATAACAGTATACGTCGCACATGTTGCTCCGGCAAAGCCTAGTGCTTACCGCTTTACTGGAACATTTACTCTTCTATTGGTAATAATTGCAGTGCTCCTTTTAGTTTTGATCATATTCTGTGCGAGAAAAAAGAAATGAAGCTAACAGACATATTTCTGTATTCATTCAAATCCTTACAGGAAAGGAAGCTAAGAGCAGCCCTTACTGTGCTCGGGATATTGATCGGACCAGCAGCCGTAATAGGTATAACGGGTTTGACATCAGGTTATGGAAGCAGCATAACCGGACAGCTCCTTCAGCTTGGAACAAACACGATACTTGTTGAGCCAAACTCAGGTAAGACAATAACCCAGAGCATGATAAATACGATAAGCGGTATAAAGGGCGTTAAGGGGGTTTGGCCATTTTACGTAATACCTGCACAGATAAGCACCCCGGCAGGAAACGAGAATGTAGAGATATTCGCAATAAATTTACAACAGGGGCTTGAAATGGCAGTTCCGGGGCTTAAACTTGCTGAAGGTTCTTTTCCTTCCCCGTATGACACTTACGGTGCTACGTTGGGCTGGAACATAGCAAACCCAACTAACACGCAGTACCCACATTTCAAGCTGAACGAAGTTGTAACTGTAAAGTTTTTTTATGCTGGGCAAACAGTAAGCAAAACGTTTTTGATTGAAGGGATACTACAGAAGTTTGGCCCATCCTACATAATAAACGTCGATCAGGGCATATTTGTATCATTGCTGACAGGGAGCCAGATAACTGGAAACTCACCTTACAGTGGGCTGCTTGTCGTAGCGCAGAGCCCTTCTGATGTAAACTACATAATGCAGCAGATGGAAAAAACATACGGGAATCAGCTAACGGTGATGAGTTCGCAGCAGGCCCTCAATATAGCAAATTCTATTACTGGAACTCTGAACCTGCTGTTAGCCTCCGCCGCTTCAGTATCTTTCCTTGTAGCTTTTGTAGGAGTAACTACAACCATGTACACTAGCACTCTTGAAAGGACAAAAGAGATAGGTATACTGAAAGCTTTGGGCTTTAAAAACAGGGACGTAATGAACATCTTTATATTTGAATCGGCGATAATGGGAGTTATAGGAGGGGTATTGGGTGTTTTATCTGGAATGGGAGCCTCTTATCTTTTAGCGCTGATCATACCGCATTTCTTAAAGTTTGGGAATGGACATACCTCTTTCTCTTTTGGACCTGTAACACCTGTTTTCAGCATAAATGTTATTATCATAGTTATAACTGCTTCACTGTTAATAGGAATTCTTGCTGGGGCAGCACCTGCTTACAGAGCCGCAAAAGTCGACCCGATAAAGGTATTAAGAAATGAATAAATTATTTTTTTAAATTTTAGCCCTTCCAAAGCCCTATAGCTAAGCCTATTAAAAAAAGTATGGGCAATCCTGCAAACTGCAAAGGAGCTTTAGAAAACACGTAAGATGCAAAGTTTATCGCTTTTGAAAGTAGAAGCTCAAACGATACCCCCGGAAAGCTTATTCCAACATAAGAAGCTATAAACAGCCCTATAAGTATTAGTATAAACGAAATTATTCCTTTTTTAATCGCAGCGCCTATGATTATTCCATCAGCAAAGATAAGTATAAAGTCGATTATCTGTTGGTACTGAACTGGAATTACGAACGTCATACGACTTTTTTAACGTTTAAGAATATAAACGTTTCAGGTTTTTAATGAAAGGACAATATCAAGAATCTGATCTAACTTGATCGTTTCTTCTTCAGATGGTCTTGGAAGGCTAGAGAGGTATATGCCGTAGGGTTCATAGCTTGTACCGTTAAATCCGTATGGCGAGAAAAACACGTAGCTGTCAACTGTTTCAAACACAGCTTTTAAATAATCATCAATCAGTGATAGTTCTTCACATGCGTTCTTTTTGTTTTTAAGATCTCTTTCATACGTATTTACTGAAAAAAGAACAACATATTTATCGCTATAATCGTTTATCGTATCTAGCAGAAGTTCAAGCTCTTCTTTTAAGTTAATCTTAAACATGTCGGTTGAAGGTCTGCCGTATGTTGGATTTGAGAGAGGTATATTTGAAAGATGTATGCCTCTTGACAAAAGCTGTTCAAATGAAGCATTTTTTAGAATTATTTTCCAGACATTAAACGGTTCAGAAAAATCTCTGTTTTCAACGACGCCTCTATACGTGGAACTGAAAAGGTTAAAAAGGAACTTCGGGCTACAATCGGCAAAGCTTGAATATGAAAGCCCATTTATAGAAACAGCTGCCGCTTTCATTGCATCAATCTGTTCAAAGACTCCACGAGGTAATTCTTTGAGACAACTCCAACGATCCTGTCCACAATTTGTCCGTTCTTAAAAAGGAGAAGCGTTGGAAGCCCGTAAATTCCATACTTTTCGGCTGCTTCTGGATAGTTTTGAGTGTTTATTCTGCCAAAGCTTATCTTTGTATAAGCAGGAGCTACGGTCTGCAGAATTCTGTGCAGTATGTGACAGGGAGCACACCAGGGTGCCCAGAAGTCAACTACAGCATAATCTGAAAATTTTATAAACTCTTCGAGTTCATCATAAGTTAAGCATTCTATCAGTTCTTGCATAACAATCTAATAAAGAAATCAAATTTAAACTTAATTTTTCTTTTTTAAGAATTTAGTATACCTTAAGGCCAAGCACATAATGTATGAACACGCCTAAAGAAAATGTTGCAAGCGAAGCAGCTATAGCGAGCCCTATCATTTCTAAGATCTTCCTTTTGTAATCGACGCCCGTAGTTATGCTTGTTATAAAAGCCACAATTGCCAAAACGATAACTGTAAAAATATAAGAAAGTGCCTGATCAGCTCTTATGCTAAATGATATAAAATAGGGCAGAGTGGGTATAAGAGCACCGATAAAATAAGAAAACCCTACAAAAAAAGCTGACTCTTTTGCCGTTGATTCTTCCTGATCTTCTGGCTGGGGTATGCCAAAGACGCGGCTTATGAGAAGCCGTCTAAGTCTTTTGTTTTCATTAAGCTCATCCTCAGACTTTGATGAGATGTAAGCCCCAACTGCCATTGAAAGGCTCCCTGAAACCCCAATGACTATGCCAGCTATTCCTACCAGAAAACCCACGGCGTACGCTCCAACAAAACCTGAAACCGCAGCCAAAAGCTCTATTAACCCATCGTTTATTCCCAGGAGTATATCCCTTAAGTTTTTTAAAAAAGTGCTTTCAGTTTTTGTCTTGAAAAAGCTTTCGTGTTCCATCTCATCCTGGATTACCTTTTTAAGAGTTTCCTTTTCTTCTTGGTTCAAACGTTTATCGTCATAGAGCTTTAAGTAGTTTACTACAGTAGCCGATTCTCTTTCTTCAAAAAGTTTTAGAGTAAGGTTGAGTCCAAAAATATAAAAAAATATAGCCTCAAGAGTTATAAAAAAATTGCTTGGGGGCTTAGGCACCTTTATTGACAGCCTATTAATTATTTTTTTAAAAAACTCAGAATGAAACTTTTCAACTCTAGAAAGCATCATTAACTTCTCTTTAGCTTCTTTATCATTTACTATCTTTGAAAGCTTTTCATAAAGCAACATGTCGTGAAGTTCATCAACATAAAAGGATGCAATTAAATCCATGATAGGTTTATTAAAAAAATTTTATTTAAGCGTTATCGGAATGACCTCCTCCTGCCCTGAAGGGCGATGGTTCCCGAGGTCTCAGGGGTTACACAATTTAGCGGGAGCTACTCCGTTATGAAACACGATGTATGAAAGCGGTCTTGCAGCGCTCTGCACCGCTATTCCAGCTGCTTTCCTGAGTATGTTCAATGCCCGTTGAGATCTGAATGAAGCTTGTGCCCAAGAGGACATTTTACCACGCCTCTCGGACTGCGGATTACTTCAGCGTCGTGATACGCACATAGCCTTGAAGTGTTGTATTCAATCACTTCGGTGGAAGTTGGAGTCGAAGCTGTAAAGAACACGGTAAAGAGAGAGAAGAAGGATGTTGAGAAAGAAGTGCCTAAGGGACAAAAGAGCGTTTCAGTCGACTTGGGAATAAACATACTCGCCTCGGTTGTCGCTTCTGATGGAACGTGGTTTTTATACAGGGGCTCCAGAGCAAAAGAGGACTTTTTCTACTTGCAGAAAAAGATTTCGGAAGTTAAGTCGCTTGAAGACCGAACAAAAAATTTGAAGCTAACAGAATTGTCTGAAGAGCTCAGGCTTGAAAGAAGCTTGAAGGAAAGCTGAACCGTAGAATAGCTCACTTATACAGAACATTAGCATCCCACCTGATCAGGTTTCAGCGATCTATCTGGGCTATCCATATGAAATTGCTCAGGAAAGGGGAACAAGCTCACAGAAAATTTGTGGTCATATCGTGAACTGATGGACACAATCGTGCACGAGGCGCAGGAATACGGAATGAAAGTGTATGGGATCGATGCGTACCATGCCTGTTTAGTTTTGTCATAATATATTTTCAGCCGCCCCTGCATACCATACCAATGCAACCTTTCAGCAAACGGGATCGTGAGCTTGAACCATTTTAGAAAGATCGTTTTATTCTGTACATTTACAGCGTAGCCGTCGTTCCTGATCACCAGCAGAAGCTTTCTCTTTTTATTCTCTTTGATGTAGCCCGGTGGCTTAACCTTGAACCAGCCCGTGCCATAAAAAATAAAGATCAAAACGACTTAATTTCTAACCGTTCCATATCAGCCTTGAACGGCAAAGCTTTCAGCCTTTGTAATAGACTTCCGGCCCCTTAACTTAATTAAGATTAAATTTCAAAATTAAAATGCTTATAAAAGAGCTAACTTTTAATCTATTCTGTCAAGAAAGGGCAGAGATACGCCCAACGATTCCTCTGGTTCGAGATCTAAAACTCTATCTCCAAGAATTTTTGAAACTGGATCAAACTCCATAAAACTCAACTCACCTTCCACAAGCCCCGTTATTAAGCCTCCGCTTCTATTAACTGATACGGCAAACGAAAGTCCTAATTCTGAAAGCTTATGATGAATAGACTCAGAGACGCTTGGGGTTATATTTTCGTTCATCAGCAGGACCTTTACATCGCCTATATTTTTAAGAAGCTTAAAAAGGTGCAAAGCAAAATCAGGTATTCCTTCTTCGCCGTTTAACGGAAGGGCTATAATAGGCTCATTAGAGGAACGCAATAATGATTGATTTTCAGCATCAACAGCTTTTATAACAGCGTATATTTCTTCCGCAATCATGCCGTAAATGGCGGAATATGGCTTGTCCCTTAAAAGTTCTTCGTAAGCTTCAGCTTCAAATATTATCAGCGGCTTGTTTTTCATTAGTATCCTTTTTATCTGGGTAGCTGCCCTGAACTTTGCTATTTTTTCTTCCTCAAATGGGGTTATACCTATATAGATAAACCCATCAAGATCTTCATTGATGTCATTTTTACCCAGATTAAATATATAATATTTTTTTGACAGCTTTAATCCTTCTTTATCGGCCAAATCTAAGACGTATTTACCTACCATACCATCCACTAAGATGCGGTTTAAGTAAGACATGAATGACAGTTGATCCTTCTAACAATATAAAAGAATCTATGCAAAAATCATTAATTAATGATAAACAAAATTTGACTTTAAATTTGTTATACATGTTTAATATTTTTGTTAACAAATGTTAACTATTGAATAAAATAATTCACAAAATACTGGAGTATTCGTTAAGCCAGTGCTTTGTTAAAATACTTGATTTAGATATATTAAATACCGATTATAAATTTTAAGAGAAGATTATATAGGATTGATTTTCATTAACTAAAAAGATGCGATATTACATAGAAACTTACGGTTGTGCGGCTAACGAATTTGACAGCCTAGTTATCTCACATTTTTTAGAAAAAGATGGATGGCAAAAAGTTGACCTTGAAAATTCTGATCTTGTTATAATAAATACATGTGGGGTAAAAAAGCCAACAGAAGATAAGATCCTTTATAGGTTAAAAGAAATCAATAAACTGGGCAAAAAAATAGTTGTAGCTGGGTGTTTGACAAGTATCGATCCTGACGCATTAAAGACTATAGGCTTTAACGTTGCTTTAGATGTTAGATCCATAAACAGTATAAGCAAAGCATCTGAAATGGCTTTAAACGGGGCAAAAAACGTATTTGTTCATTCAGATAAAAACTTTGACAAACCTACTTTTTTAACAAAAAAATTAAACGATACAATAGGGGTTATAGAAATTCAGGAAGGTTGCGCTTACAGCTGTACATACTGTGCTACTAAAATATCTAGAGGTAGCGTTTTCAGTTTTTCGGACAGCTCTATACTGAGAAGCGTGAGCGAATTAACGAGGAAAGATGTGAAAGAAATCTGGTTAACAGGACAGGACGTAGCTGCGTATAGGTATGAGAACAGAGACCTAGCAGACTTGTTAAGAGAAATAGATACAGTAGATTCAGACTTTTACGTTCGAGTTGGGATGTCAACGCCACCTTTTTTCAAAATGATAGCAGATAAGCTTTTGAGCTCATACCCAAAAAAGGTTTACAGGTTCTTTCACATACCTGTGCAATCTGGTAGCGATAAAGTGTTGTTTGACATGAAGAGAGGGTACAGAGCAGGCTTGTTCGAAGAACTTGTGAGAAAAATTCGTGCCGAGTTCCCTGAAGCTACGATAGAAACGGACATCATAGTGGGCTACCCTACTGAGACGAAAGAAGACTTTGATGATACAATTGATCTTTTGAAGAAAACAAGACCTAATGTTGTAAACATTTCAAAATTCTGGAAAAGACCAAGCACCGAAGCTTCAAAGCTAAAGGAGCTTGATTCAAAAATAGTAGCGGAGAGGTCAAAAATAGCCTATGAGCTCATTTTGCAAATAATGAAAGATGAAAACCAAAACTGGATAGGATGGGAAGGAGAAGTTATAGTAACAGAAAAAAGCGACAAAAGGACTGGCTGGAAAGCCAGAAACATAGCATACAAGCAGATAATAGTCGAAAGCGATAAAAACCTCTTGGGGAAGAAGGTTCTTGTCAGAGTTTATGAGGCAGATGCAGTTAACTTGTACGCAAGGCTTTTATATACAATCAATGAACAAGAAGATCAGAGTAAAACCGTTGTTTCCTGAACAAACTTTCGTTAAAAGTGAGTATTTTTTAGCTCTAGAAATCAGCATAAGTTATTAAAAAGCACTAATAAGTAATATGCGACCTCGATGATATCAAGGAAGAGCCGTCTGAGGCGTGATGTAGATTATGAGTGATGAGAGGTCCAACTATGCGATCCTCTTATCAGGAGGTAAAGACAGCAACTACGCGATCTTGCTATTTAACAGAAAAACAGGAAGAATGCCGTGCTGCGCCATTACTGTTAAAGCGAAAGAAGATGACATGCTTTTTCATTATGAAAACGTAAAGTGGACAGAACTTCAATGTAAAAGCATGGGACTGCCTTGGATCTTTGTAGAAAGCCTTGAAGATGGTCTGAAGGAAGCGAAAGAAAAATATGAAGCCGAGGCCATAATTACAGGAGGGATACTGAGCAACTATCAGAAGAAGCGCTTTGAAAGCATAGCTGAGAAGTTTAAGATGAATGTTTGCTCCCCTCTTTGGGGCGTTGATCAGGAAAAATATATGTTGCAGCTTGTAGAAGATGGTATAAAATACATGATAGTCAAGGTTGCTGCACTGGGCCTTGGTAAAGAGTGGCTTGGTAAAAGTATAGACATCAAAGAAACTCTTGAGCTCATAGAGCTATCAAGAAAGTACAGGTTCAATCCGAGCTTTGAGGGAGGAGAAGCTGAAACTTTTGTAATAGATTCACCGCTTTACAAAAAAAGGATCGTCATCAAGCAGTTCGAGATCATATGGCGGAAAGATTCAGGAATATATTTAATAAAGGACGCCGCACTTGAATAATCGTAATGCTGGAAGAGCTTAAAGAAGGATTAAAGAACGCATTTGATAAACTGCTCAGGGGCGGCGTTGATGAAAAGGCAATAAAGGAATTTATTCTAGATCTTCAAAGAACTCTGATAAAAGCTGACGTAAATGCTAAGGTGGTTTTTGAATTTACAAAAAAGGTTGAAGAAAGACTCAGAAACTCTTCGGAATTGCCGGGAATCTCATTCAAGGAACTTGCGATAAAAATTGTTTATGAAGAAATGACACAACTTCTTGGTGGTGATTATAAACTTCAGTTAAAAGCAAAGAACGTAATAATGCTTGTTGGAATACAGGGATCAGGAAAGACCACCTTTTCAGTTAAACTTGGCAATTATCTAAAACAAAGAGGTTACTCAGTTGGAATAATAGAGGCCGATGTTTACAGGCCAGGTGCATTTGAACAGGTTTCACAGCTTGCTGAAAAAGTCGGGCTAAACGTGTACGGGTCTAAAGATGAAAAAGATCCAAGAAAGATAGTTGAAAACGGTTTAAAATCTTTTTCAGACAAAAGCGTAGTAATAATAGATACTGCCGGTAGACACAAAAATGAGCAGGAATTGATGAAAGAAGTAAAAGAGCTCTACAGCGAATTTAACCCCACACTAACACTTTTGGTCATAGATGCAACCATAGGACAACAAGCGTACTATCAGGCAAAGGCATTTGCAGAAACCGTAAGTGTTGGCGGGATAGTAATAACTAAGCTCGATGGAACTGCAAAAGGTGGAGGGGCTCTAGCTGCTGCAGCAGCAACTGGCGCTAAAGTTTATTTTATATCTACAGGTGAAAGAATAGACGAGATAGAAGAGTTTAACCCAAAAAGATTTGTAGGAAGATTAATAGGCCTAGGAGATCTCGAAGGATTATTAGAAAGAGTAAAAAACGCTGAAATCAAAGTTTCAAAGGAACAAACAAAAAAGATAATGTCTGGAAGGTTTACGCTTGAAGATTTTCTGCAACAAATAGAACAAATGGAGAAATTAGGACCTATGGAAAAGATAGTTGAAATGCTTCCATTGCCAGTAAAAGTTGATAAAAAAGAGATTGAAAAAGCAAAAGTTCAAACGAAAAGATGGAAAGCCATAATTCTCAGTATGACTCCTGAAGAACGTATTAATCCCAGGCTTCTTAACGGTACAAGAATTAAAAGAATTGCTATAGGATCAGGAACATCTGAAAAGGACGTTAAAGACCTTTTAGAAGCATTTGAAAAAGGAAAGACGTTCATAAAAGGAGCTAAAAGATCTAGGTTTGCTTTTTAAACCTTCCATACTGTAAAGGATTCTTGATATTGTCGCACGTTTCATCCTTTTTGCATAAATTTAATGTTAGAAGCTTTTCGCAGCTAGGCACCATGTATTTTGTTCCGGATCCTTTGCTGCCAGAAATCTGCATTACCTGGTATTTTGTTATTTTTTCATTAAAATCTGGAGCAGTTCTAAACAGTTCAACTACGTCTTCGGGATTCCATCCGATATTTATTAAATAGGTAGCCAAAAGAAATCTGGCTGAATGCGGTATATTTACTCCCTGTTTTAGCTGGTTCATCTGAAACTCTATACATGGCGGCATTTTGCCCGTATAAACTATTGTACGTGGTCTTGGCTTTGCTTCCTCTATTTCTTTAATTAAATCGAGCAAGCTACCCTTAATAGCCGGTTTGGGCATTTTCTTTATTCTTTCAATTATATTTTTCATAGAAATTTCCCTAAACATATGCGCTAACTCATTATGCTTAACGTAAACATTCCCCATGTAAACCCATCTGTTTACCAATTTCCAAGATATTTCGCCTTTAACAGAAAATTTAATAAAATCTGGAAGAGATATCAGAAACCCCCGATCAAGCTGGTTAAGCTTGGCGTTTGAAACTTTCTCAAAAATAACTTTTGCAAAATCCTTTCCTCTTGGATTTTTTTCAATCTCCTCAAGGAGATATCCTTCACTCCTTCTTGCTTCTGCTATTGCGAATCTGCTATAAATCACTTGGTCGTCTATAAATCTTACAGCTATCATTGAAATTATAAAAGAAACTAAAGATATGTCATGATGAACATCGTCTAACTTAGGGGAAACCCCTGATCTGATCCCTGTTATGAGTCTCTTTCGCGTAACATCAAGCACAACCTTAGGGTCAAACCCCATTATTTCTATCGAATCGATTCTATCAACTGAAAGATCAGGGTTCCTTCTTAGCGCATATGAAATGCTTTCAGGTAAAAAAGGATACTTTGCATAGTCTTCCACACCCAGAAAGCTTTCCAACAATGATTAAAAATACATCAAAATTAAAAGTTTATCGATAGAAATAATTATAAAATGCCTGTTATAACATACTAGTATGTTTCAATTGCAGACCAAGGACGTAAACAGCTGGAACATGGTGATAAAAGCAGCTTCAGCTTTACTAGAAGAGGTAGCGCTTGAATTCCATCCAGACATGATAACTATGAGAAATATGGATCCCTCACACATAGCAATGCTGAACCTTGAATGGCTTAAACAATCGTTCGAGGTTTATCAATGTGACGGAGAGCATATAGTTACTTTGAGAATAGATGATCTGGCAAACGTCATGAAGAGAGCTTCGAAGGGGGAATTGATCGAAATGTCTTTAGGTGAAGGTAATACTTTGCTCATCAAAGTATCTGATGGTTTTCAAAGGGAATTCGTTTTGCATATATTGGAATCATCTCATACAGCGGTTCCTGTTCCCAAAGTTAACTTTACAGCCAAAATAGTCATGACATTAAAAGGGTTTAAAGAAGCTATTGCTGATATAGAAACTGTATCAGATGAAGTCAGCATGAAAGCTGATGCAGGGGCCCTTATATTGAGTGGATCAAGCGAGTACGGTAATGTTAAAGTTTCAGTTACAACTGCTACTCCCGATGTTAAGGAAATCACCGTCAGCGAGACTTCTTCGGCTTCTTATAGCATTGAGTACATTGAAAAATTCATAAAATCGTTATCAAGCTCTTTGGATTATATAACTATTGAATTTGGCAACAGGCTGCCTATCAGAATCCAAGCGCCTTTAGACGATAAAGGTTCTAAGCTAGAATATTATTTAGCACCGAGGGTAGAATGATGAACATAAAGAGATATTTTACATTTGAAAACATTTACATGATAGCCTTTATACTTATATTGTCAGGGGTCATAAGCTTCGTTGTAGGAAAATCTTCAATACCTTTTACGGCAGCTTTTACCTCAAACCTATCTTATCAGACTTTGTTTGAAACCATCATCTTGTTTTTCATAAACCTTTTTGGTGTATCCGGGTTTTTCTTGCTTTTTAGGACAAGCAAAGCAAACGATGCCAGAGTTGCGAGGACTTACCTTTTTACAGGACTCATATTTATAGTAACATGGTATCTGCTGATTTATGAATTATACTATACGATAGCATGATTTGTAAAACTAAACTTATCCAAAAGCTTTAATAACCTTTTTTCCTACTACATTCGAAGGTGAAGCCTATGAGCCAAAAACCTAGTTACGTAAAATTTGATACGCCAAATGAGCTAGCCCAAGCTGCGCTCGATGCAGTAAAACAGGCCAAAGATTCCGGTAAAATTAGAAAAGGAACAAATGAAGTTACGAAAGCTGTAGAAAGAGGCGAGGCAAAGTTAGTGATAATTGCAGAAGACGTTGATCCCCCAGAAATAGTAGCACATTTACCGTTGATCTGTGGAGAAAGAAAGATTCCTTATATATACGTTAAATCGAAGAAGGACTTAGGAGCCGCGGCAGGTTTACAGGTAGGTGCAGCAGCTGTAGCTATAGTTGATCCAGGACAGGCCAAACAGATAGTTGATCAGGTTACATCACAGTTATCAAAAATAATAGGTGTATGAAATTTAAATGAGCGAAGAGGAGCACCTAACCCCTGCACAGGTAGTTCAAATAGTGGGTAGGACAGGCGTAGCTGGAGAGATAACTCAGGTTAGATTAAAAATAATGGATGGGCCAGAAAAAGGGAGAATTCTGACAAGGGATGTTAAGGGACCTGTAAAGCTTGGGGACATAATTATGCTTAGAGAAACCGAAAGAGAAGCCAGAAAAATCAAGTGATAAGCCATGATAACACAAAAAGTATGTTCGTTTTGTGGAAGACCAATAAAACCCGGTACCGGAATAACCGTGATAATGAACGATGGTAGCGTTCTTAGATTTTGCAGCTTAAGATGCAGAATATATATGCTCGAACATAAAAAGGATCCGAGAAAACTTAAATGGACCGCAAAACATACATCATCGATATGAGCGACAGAACTTTAATAGTAATTAAACCTGATGCGGTCAAAAGAGGACTTGTTGGACAAATACTGAGTCGTTTTGAAGCAAAAGGATTTATAATAAAAGAACTCAGAATGATACAGCTTTCAAAAGAAAAGGCAGAAGAATTTTATTCTGTTCATAAAGGAAAGCCCTTCTTTAAAGACTTGGTAGATTTTATAACTTCTGGACCAGTAGTTGCAGCTATATTAGAAGGCAGGAACGCTATAGAGGCTGTAAGAATAATGATAGGAAGTACTGATGCATCAAAAGCTCCACCAGGATCTATTCGTGGTGACTATTCTCTTGGGCTAACTGATAATAGCATTCATGCAAGTGACTCATTGGAAAGTTTCCAAAGAGAAACAAAAGCGCTTGATTTGATTTGACAGAAGGCTACAAAGAATTTGCGACTTATAATGGTTTAAATTTTATAAAAAATTATATAGACTTCAGAAAATATGAAGCAATTGCTTTTGATATTGACGGGACACTTATTGATTCTAGGGTTTCATATAACGAGACAATTTATCAAACCGTGTCTATGTTTTATCAGTGGGTTGTCGGGTTTAAACCCCCCAAGGATGAAATAAACAGCTCTGTAGCAAAGCTCAGACTTACCGGCGGTTTTAACAATGATTGGGATACTGCTTATACCATTTTGATAGGACTTTATTCGGGTTTTCCGGACGAAATCCTTAAAATTTTGTCTTCAACTGAATATAGGTTTTTTAAAGATTATATCAAGGTAAAGATGAACAAGGAAAGCCTAATAGAAACCTCGATAAAAGCGTTAAATTATTTATTGATGTATGCAGACAGCAAAGGATTACAGAGCATAGAAGAAGGGCTTAAAAAGCTTTACAATAGAAAGGAGAAATTAAATTATTTGATTGAAATAAAAAACAAGCTTAACTATCCCAATTTGCCCGGAAAAAGCCTCCTTTCTACAGTTTTTGATGAGATTTACCTAGGAATGGATCTTTTTAAAGAAATGTGGCAAGCTGAGCCAGTTTTCAAGCTCAAAAAGGGGTTGATTGAAGATGAAAAGGTTGTTCTTGAAAACGATGTAAAAACTTTCTTAAAAAAGAAATTTGGTAACAAAATAGGAATTGCAAGCGGGAGGCCTAAAAAAGCTGCCATAAAAACTCTAAAAGATTTGCTAGGAAATTTCTTTAACCCGGAGAGTTCTTTTTTTATAGATGACGCCTATGTAAGATCAAAAGAACAATGGCTGGGAAAACCAAATTCCTTTCTTATTGAACAGGTAATAAAAAGTTTGAAAGTTAAAAGCTGTCTCTACGTAGGAGATTCATACGAAGATGTATTAATGGTAAAAAATACAAGGAAGTTGGGTTATGAAGTGGGTTTTGTTGGCGTTTATGGTTTTTCTCTTGATATGAAAAACTTTATACAAAAATTTATGGAAGCTGATGCAGATGCAATACTTCCTTCTGTAAACGATCTAAAATTTTTATTCTGAATTTTTTATCAAACATTATGTTTTTATTAAAATATTACAGCTAATTTAATTTCAGTTATAATCGTGAAAAATCCTTAATTTAATAGTAGCATTTAAAACTTTTGATTAAAAACTTATAAATATGGGAATTGAGGAGATTGAACATTCAGCTGGGGGCGTGGTGTTTAAAGAAAGTAAGACCGGCCCTCTCTACCTTATATTAATAAGTAAGCGGAGAATATGGGAATTTCCTAAGGGCCATCTTGAACCAGGAGAAGATACAAAGATGGCAGCCATAAGAGAAGTAAAAGAGGAAACAGGATTAAACGAGCTGGAAGTATTTGACGGTTTTTCTTTTACAATTAATTATGAATTTTTTAAAAACGGGAACAAAGTGAAAAAGGACGTTGTTTATTATTTAATGAAAACGAATTCTCAAACGGTTACAATCAGCGATGAACATATAGGTTATATGTGGCTATCTTATGAAAAGGCTCTTGATACTTTGACTCACAAAAACTCGAAAAACCTCTTGAGAGAAGCTAATTCTTGGTTAATGGCTCTGTACGGATCATGGCGAGCATGACAATCGATCAAAATTTGTATTAAAATATTTTGTCCTAAAATAAAATATTTTTGACAATCATAACTTTATATATTCCTATTAACTAGTAGTCTAAGAGATTTGAGCAGCAATCTTATGACAAAAAGGTTAAAAATCATTTTTTCGGTACTAGCCTCAAAAAGCAGGCTGGAAATACTGAAAATACTGGCTGCAAAAGGAGGAATGACATATACAGAGCTCAAAGAAGCTTCAGGGTTCACTCCAAAGAGAGAATCTGGTAAATTTGCTTATCACCTGAAAAAACTCGTACAGCAGAATTTAGTAGTACAAAATAAGCAAGAAAGAAAATATATGATAGCTCCATTAGGAAGGCTCGTCCTGTCGCTTGCCAAGCAAATTGAAGAGGAATCTCTCGTTTCTTCAGGACGCTTGTATGTTAGGGAGTCATCACAAAAGATTGAAGAGTTTGATACGTCAAAAATAGTTCAAAGCCTTATAAAAGAAGCCAATGTACCCATAGAAATCGCGCAAAACATAGCGAGCGAAGCCGAATCTCGTATTTACAAGTTTCAGCTTACATATCTTACATCGCCGCTCATCAGAGAGATTGTAAATTCAATTTTGTTAGAACAAGGTTTAGAACAGTACTGGAAAAAACTAAGCAGGCTAGGCATGCCTGTTTATGACCTGGAGCTTATGCTTGAAGAAACCAGTAAAGAAGGAGAAGGCTTTGAGGATGCGGTGTATAAAGCAGCTGAAAGAATATTTTCTGACTATCTTGTACGATCGGATCTTCCAACAGATTTGATAGATGCCCACTTTAACGGAGAAATACATCTATCTTTCCCAGAAAACTGGATGTTTAAACCCGACGTTATTGCGCTAGATCTTAATTTGTTATACAGTACAGCAAACAAAGACAGTTTAACTTTCGAAGACTTCATAAAACTTGTGTATGGTCTTTCTAGGGAGGCCAATGCAGAAGTTTTTCTTAAAATCAACGATTCAGTGTTTGAAAAATTAAAAAAGGAATCTTTTTCTATGTTGCAAAGCTTGCTTCCAAGCACAACCAGATCCCCTGTATTAACCATTCACTTTGATAAAGTTAATGATGAAATAATCAGCGAATATAATAGATTTCTGCTTAAAATAAAAAAACCAAAAGTTTTGCTTAGCACAAGCTCCAAAATCCAAACGCCTTTAGTGCTTGTAAACAACGACAACAAGACTTCTATCGGTTTTAAACTGAACGAAGAAAAAGGATTGGAAATGGGAATAATATCTGCTTCAATAAATCTGCCACATCTGGCTAATGAGGCACAGAACGAAGAAAGTTACTTTAAAGTTAAAGTACTTTTATTAAAGGATATCTTGCAGGATGCTATTACACAACGAAATAAACTCATCAATAATCGGCTTTTGATGGGCCTTCTTCCAACTTTAAAGGAATTGACCGTTAAACATCCATCGGAATACATCACTCCACTCGTAAATTTGGCAGGGCTAAAAGAGAGCATGATAATGCTAAACATAAATCAAGAAGACGTAATAAAAAAGGAAATAGAACTTATAAACCTTCTACAGGAAAAAATAGGTTACCCTGTTTCATGGATACAGGATGATTCTGGAGAACGTTTGGCATACCTAGATTCCCAAAAGCTTGGAAAAAGATTCAGCTTACATCCATATTCTTTAGGATTAGAAATTTATGACGAAAATAATTTTAAAGAACAAGAAATAAAGGACCTTAATAAACATTTGAAAGGAGGTTTAAGGTTAAGTTTAGGTTTTCATACAAATGAAAAAATTACATACCTTTATAGGGAGAAAGAAATAAAATGCAAAAAATGCGGTTGGAATAACCCGATCTCTTTGAAAAATTGTAGAAATTGCGGATTTCCATTAGAACCTTTAAAAACCTAGTCTTAAATTTAAATGATTTATCTTTAATAATTTATAGACCTTGTTGTTATAAACGATGCTGACCTTCTCCCGGCCCTGAATGACAAGGGTTCCTGAGGTCTCAGGGGTTACACAATTTAGCGGGAGCTACTCCGTTATGAAACACGATGTATGAAAGCGGTCTTGCAGCGCTCTGCACCGCTATTCCAGCTGCTTTCCTGAGTATGTTCAATGCCCGTTGAGATCTGAATGAAGCTTGTGCCTGTGCCTCGGGCTCGATTGTGTCCATCAGTTCACGATATGACCACAAATTTTCTGTGAGCTTGTT
>ERZ1669247.239-NODE-239-length-22728-cov-4.059763_pt1 | contig 22728 bp, 21 predicted proteins | sample MGYA00579297_ERZ1669247 | MGnify/ENA primary metagenome ERZ1669247 (study PRJEB41166, sample SAMN08046056) | hot springs metagenome | biome: hot spring; feature: acid hot spring; material: thermophilic sediment; isolation source: thermophilic sediment from acid...
CGGTCTACTCGCGGGGAACCCTCGCCGCTCACCGCCACAGCGATCTGCTGCTGCCCATGATCGACGCCGTGCTGGCGGAGGCAGGGATAGGGGCCGGCGCGCTCGATGCCATTGCCTGCGGTGTGGGGCCCGGCGGCTTCACGGCGGTGCGCATCGGGGTGAGTACCGCTCAGGCGCTGGCCCAGGCCTTGGACCTGCCCGTCTATGCCGTATCCAGCCTGCAGGCCCTGGCGGCAGCCTCTCTCGATCGCGGGGTGCTGGCTGCCTTCGATGCCCGCAAAGGCGAGGTGTATGCCGGCGTGTTCCTGCGCGACGACACCGGCTGGCCGCTCTGCACTGGCCGCCGTCGCAGCCCGCAGGCCACACCTGGCGCGGCATGGGCAGTGGCTGGCAAGTCTATGGGGATGTCTGGCAAGGTCCTCATCTGGTGGCGGTGGACGCCGACCGCTATCCCCAGGCTCGGGAGGTCCTGAGCCTGGCACGCGGGCGCGCTGAGCAGGGAGACGGTGGTCTTGCCCCCTGGGAACTGGAGCCGCACTACATTCGTCCGTCGCAGGCCGAGCTGGGCGGTCGCTAGCCATGCGTCTGCGGCCCATGGAAGCAGAGGATCTCGATGCCGTCGCGGCGCTGGAAGCGGCGATTTCGCCAGGGCCGTGGACGCGGGGCATCTTTCGCGACTGCCTCATGGCAGGCTACGACGCCTGGGTGGGGCTGGACGGGGAAGCGCATCTGTTGGCTTTCGGTATTCTGTCCACCGGTGCGGCGGAGGCGCACATCCTCAATCTGGGTGTCGATCCCGGTGCGCGTCGGCGCGGCTACGGTCGCTGCATGCTGCGCCACCTCCTGTGTCGGGCCCGCCAATTGGGGGCGGAGCGCGCCTTTCTGGAGGTGCGCGTTTCCAATCTGCCGGCACAGAATCTCTACCGCTCCTTGGGTTTTCACGAAATCGGCGTGCGCCTGAACTACTACCGTAACCCCGAGGGACGGGAGGACGCTCTCGTACTTTCCCTGGCCCTGGATGCGCTGCAAACCACCGTCGAGGAGGGGGAGCCCGCTGCAGGTCTCGGCAGCGAGCGTAGCAGCCCGGGCGCACTGCCGCGGTGAATGTCGCGGTGAATGTCGCGGGTCTTTGCGGTATGCTCACGCATCCGCTGTGTTATCCCGCGCCTGTGTCCATCGAGGCGGGGATCTGAGATGTGAGGGTGTACGCGTTCATGGAACAGGAAGTCCAGGAGACACTGGCGTCTCCCCGGGGAGATCTGGCGGCGGAGGTCGGTCGACGCCGGACCTTCGCCATCATCTCCCACCCCGACGCCGGCAAGACCACGCTGACAGAAAAGCTTCTGCTTTTTGGTGGTGCCATTCGTCTTGCCGGCACCGTCAAGGCGCGCAAGAGCAGCCGCCATGCCACCAGCGACTGGATGGCCATCGAGAAGAGCCGCGGTATTTCCGTCGCCAGTTCGGTGATGCAGTTCGAGTACGATGACCACGTCATCAATCTTCTCGATACACCCGGTCACCAGGATTTCTCCGAGGATACCTATCGCGTACTGACGGCGGTAGATTCGGCGCTCATGGTCATCGACGGTGGCAACGGCGTCGAGGCGCAGACCATCAAGCTGTTGGAAGTCTGTCGTCTGCGCGACACCCCTATCATCACCTTCATGAACAAGTTCGATCGGGAAAGCCGCGATCCTACGGAGCTCATGGACGAGGTGGAGTCGGTGCTCCGTATCGAGTGCGCGCCGGTGACCTGGCCCATCGGTATGGGCAAGCGTTTTCGCGGGGTCTATCACCTGCTGCGTGACGAGGTCCTGGTCTTCACGGCGGGGGAAGAAACCAAGGCGCAGGATCTGGAACGCATAGCGGGCCTCGACAATCCCGAGCTGGATCGGCGTTTCCCGGACGAGATGGCGGAATTGCGGGAGCAGGTGGAGCTGCTGCGGGCGGCCGCCAACCCTTTTGATCTGGAGGCCTTTCTGGCGGGCAAGCAGACGCCGGTCTTTTTTGGTTCCGCCATCAACAATTTTGGCGTGCAGGAACTCTTGGCCGCGCTCATCGACTGGGCTCCCGGTCCGCGTCCCCGCCCGGCCCACGAGCGCGTGGTGGATGCCCTGGAGCCCAACTTCAGCGGTTTCGTGTTCAAGATCCAGGCCAACATGGATCCGCAGCACCGCGATCGGGTCGCCTTTCTGCGTATCTGTTCCGGCCACTTCCAGCGCGGCATGCGCATCCGTCACCTGCGCCTGGGGCGGGATATCCAGGTGCACAATCCCATCACCTTTCTGGCACAGGAGCGGGAAGTGGTGGAGGAAGCCTACGCCGGCGACATCATCGGCCTGCACAATCACGGCAGTATCCAGATCGGTGACAGTTTTTCCGTGGGAGAACCGCTGCAGTTCACGGGCATTCCCTATTTTGCCCCAGAGCTTTTCCGTAGGGTGCGCCTGCGCAATCCCTTGCGCGCCAAGCAGTTGCAGAAGGGCCTGCAGCAGCTGGCCGAGGAGGGGGCGACCCAGGTTTTCCGTCCCCTGGGCGGCGGCGATCTGGTGCTGGGCGCCGTGGGTATCCTGCAGTTCGACGTGGTGGCAGAGCGCCTGCGTACGGAATATGGGGTGGAGGCGGTCTTCGAGTCGGCACCCATCCACACGGCTCGCTGGGTCTACGGGGATGATCCCAAGCGCCTCAGCGAGTTCACCGCCAAACTGGAAGCGCATCTGGCCCTGGATGCCGGCGAACGCCTGGCCTTCCTGGCACCAAGCCGGGTGAACCTGGAGCTGACCATGGAGCGCTGGCCCGACATCCGCTTCATGGCTACCCGGGAGCACGCGCCGCGGCAGACGTCCTAGGATCCCGTCCGCTGGACTTACCGTGCTGCTGGCACCCGCAAACTGCGGCTGAAACGTCTGGCTTCCAGGCGTCGCCCGTCTTTGTACAGGACCTGGGGGCAGGGGCCTTCGGCGATGAAACCCAGCTTATCCAGCACACGCTCGGAAGCCGTATTGCCGGCGTAGACCAGCGTCTCCAGGCAGTCGAAGCGCGCTTCTGCACGCAGGTGCTCCACGAAGGCGCGGCCCGCTGCGGTGGCAAGGCCGAGTCCCCAGAAGGCCTCACCGATCCAGTAGCCGATGTGGCCGCGTGGAGCGTCCCCGGTGGCGCGCACGCCGATATTGCCGATGGCTGCGCCGCCAAAAACGACGGCCAGTTGCAGCGCGCTTTCACTATCCTGCGCGTGGGCGATCCAGGCATCGGCAGCAGCCAGGGTGTAGGGTTTGGGAAAGTCCTCGGCAAGCCACCGCCAGATTCTGGGGTTGTTGGCCTGGGCGCAGAGGGAATAGCGATCCGAAGGTTGCCAGGTGCGCAGTTCACAGCGTGGATTTTCCGTTGCCAGATGCATGGACGATACCCCGGAGTTTTCCGATGTTCTGGCCACAAGGCTCCCCAACCGCGGAGCCCGACACACCGCCCCTAAGGCTCCGCCGCAGGCTACGGGAGTCTGGGTTTTTACGGCAACTCCCGCGCCCTTGCCGATACAAGACGCACCCCAGATAGTATCGCCGTGACCGCAGCTCCTGCCAAGCTGCTGTGGTACCGCCGTGGCTGACCACATCCCCCGGCCTCTGCCTCCCAGCGCTACCGCCCGGTCGCCTTTTGCCCAGATTCTTCTGAGCTTGCTGCGCTATCCGTCGTCCATGGCGGTGCTCGGTAACCGGCCCCGCACGCATGGGAGGGTGCAGGTCCGGTGGCAGCGCCCCATGCCCAGTACATCTGCCCCATCGCTGTCGGGGTGACAGCGGGGTCGGCACTTTGTACCATGCCTTGCACTGCCACGATGGCGGACAAACGGAAGGCCCGCAGGGCTAAGGAACTCGATGAAGCACGACAGCTTTCCCTATGGGCATGCGGCGGGAGAGGACTGGTCCTCGACGCTGACGAAAGCCCTCGCGACGATTCCGGAAGACTTTCCGGCGACTCTGGGTTTCCTCTACGTCACCGATGGCTTCGAGGCGGATCTGCCGGCTATCCTCTCGGCGCTCCAGCAGCGTTTTCCCGGGGTTGCCTGGGTAGGTAGTATCGGTATCGGTATCTGTGCGACCAGCACGGAGTATCTCGATGAGAAGGCTTTGGCCCTCATGCTCACGGACCTTCCGCGCGAGGATTTTCAGGTCTTCCACGGGATGGCGCCCTATGGCACCGAGGGTTGGAAGCTGGCCAACGGCAGCGCGCCCTTTTTTGCGGTGGTCCATGGCGATCCGCACAGCGGTGATCTCAGCGCTCAGGTTGCCGATCTCGCCAGTCGGACCAGCAGCGGTTTTTTGGTGGGCGGCGTCAGCAGCAGTCGCGCCGAGGGAGCGCAGATCGCCGGCGATATCGTCCACGGTGGGTTGAGCGGTGTGGTGCTCTCGGAGCGGGTGGCCGTGGTCACCCGCCTGACCCAAGGCTGCAGTCCCATCGGTCCCGTCCATCGGGTGCAGGAGGCGCAGCGCAATATCATCGCCACCCTGGATCGCCACCCCGCCCTGGAGGTGCTCTACGCCGAGGTGGGTGAGATCCTCGCTCGCGACATTCGCCGTGCCGCCGGTTTCATTTTTGCAGCCTTGCCCGTCAGCGGCGACGATCGCGGCGACTACCTGGTGCGAAACCTCGTGGGAGTGGATCAGGAACATGGCCTCGTCGCCATCGGCGAACTCGTGGAACCCGGTCAGGAGCTGATGTTCTGCAAACGGGACGCGGAGACGGCGCGGAACGATCTGGCCCGCATGCTGACGGACATCGATGCGCTGCGGGCCGGACGCGAGATCCGGGGAGCACTGTATTTTTCCTGTCTGGGGCGTGGCGAGAGCCTGTTCGGGCCAGACTCGGCCGAGCTGCGGCAGATTGCCGCGAGCCTCGGACCGGTGCCGCTGGTCGGCTTTTTTGCCAACGGCGAGATTTCCCGAGATCGTATCTATGGGTACACCGGCGTGCTGACCTTGTTCCTCGCTTAGTGCGGCAGTCTTTGGCGACATATTGTAGTATGGTGATGGACTGTCAGAGATAGGAGCCCGCATGGCGAAAGCAGAACGGCTGGATCAACGCTTGATGCGCGAGGGCCGCGCTGCGCGAGGGGTGCTCTACTTCGCCATCGGCCTGGGTCTGGCGGCAGGGCTGCTCATCATTCTCCAGGCAGACATCCTGGCGCGCGTGATCAATGCGGTGTCCTTCGAGAACGCCGATCTCGGCGCGGTGATGCCGTGGTTGTGGGGCCTGCTGGCCTTGTTTGTGCTGCGTGCGGCGCTGTCCTGGGCCGGTGAGGTGGTTGCCTTTCACGCCAGTGCGCGGATCAAGACGGATCTGCGGGCGCAGATGCTTTCGGCCCTGCTGGCCCGCGGGCCGGTGGCGCTGAGCAGTGAGAGCAGTGGCGACATCAGCAGCACCATCATCGAAGGGGTGGAAGCCCTCGAGCCCTATTTTTCCCGATATCTCCCGCAGATGGCCTTGGTCAGCCTGGTGCCTCTGGCCATCTTGGTCTTCGTCTTCCCCGTGGATTGGATCAGCGGTCTGATCCTGCTCATCGCCGGACCTCTGGTGCCCTTTTTCATGGTGCTGGTGGGGTATCGGGCGGAAGCCATCAACCAGCGCCAATGGCGCAAACTCCTGTTGATGAGCGCCCATTTCCTGGATGTGATTCAAGGTCTGACCACGCTGAAGATCTTCGGTCGAGCCAAGGACGAGATCGAGATCGTCGCTCGTATCTCCGACGATTACCGGCAGACCACCATGGCGGGTCTGCGCGTGGCCTTTTTGACCTCGGCGGTGCTGGAATTCTTTGCCAGCCTGTCCATTGCCCTGGTGGCGGTCTCTCTGGGCGCTCGCCTGCTGCAGGTGCACGCCTCCGTGACTTTCCTGGCGGCATTTTTTGTCCTCCTGCTGGCGCCGGAATTCTTCAATCCCTTGCGTGGACTGTCTACCCACTACCACGCCCGGATGAGCGCCATTGCCGCCGCCAAGCGTATTTTCGAGATCCTCGATGCGCCACGGCCCGAGTTACCTGCGCCCTCTATGGAGCTACCGCGCCTTGGCGGACCCATCGGCCTGCGTCTGGAGGATCTGCAGTTTTCCTATCCCGATGGCAGTGTCGCCTTGCAGGGCATGTCTGCCCATCTTCCGGCGGGGAGCTTCACCGCCGTGGTCGGTGCCAGCGGCGCGGGCAAGAGCACCTTGGCCGCCGCCATCCTCGGTTTTATCGTTCCACAGCAGGGGCGCATTCTGGTGGAGGATGAAAACGGCCACGGCGCCCAGGAGCTGGCCAAGATTCCACGCGAAGTCTGGTGGCAGCAGCTCGCCTGGATTCCGCAGAACCCTCGCCTTTTTCACGGGAGCATCGGCGATAACCTGCGTCTGGTCCGACCCGAAGCCAGCCTCGAGGAGTTGCGGGAGGCGGCAATGTCCGCACACGCCTGGGATTTCATCCAGGCCCTTCCCGAAGGTCTGGAGACGCAGATCGGTGATCTGGGTCAGGGGCTTTCGGGCGGACAGATCCAGCGTCTGGCGCTGGCCCGTGCCTTTTTGAAGGATCCGCGGCTGCTCATCCTGGATGAGGCCACCGCCAACCTCGACATGGACAGTGAATCCTTGGTGCTGGATGCCTTGCAGCGCCTGGTGCGTGGGCGCACGGCGGTAGTCATTGCCCATCGCCTGGCGACGGCCGAGCGGGCCGATCGAATCCTGGTCGTGGATGCTGGTCGGGTGGCAGAAACCGGTACGCATCGCGAGTTGCTCGCCGCGGGCGGTGCCTATGCGCGGCTGGTGGCCGCTTATCGGGGGGGGCAATGAGAGATCTCTGGCGTCTGCTCAAGCTGTTTGCGCCTTATCGCTGGTGGATGCTGGGAGGCGCGCTCCTCGCCCTGCTGACCATGCTCTCCAACTTTGGTCTCATGACTTTGTCCGGATGGTTCCTGGCCAGTGCTGCTCTGGCTGGCCTCGGCGGTTACGCCACCCTCAATCTCTACAATTTTTTTCTGCCGGCGGCAGGGGTACGAGGCTTCGCCACCATCCGTGTCCTGTCGCGCTGGTTGGAGCGCATCGTTACCCACGAAGCGACCTTTCGCCTGTTGGCGCAGTTGCGGACCTGGTTCTATGCCCGGCTCGAGCCCCTGGCGCCGGCGGGGCTGCAGGGCCTGCGCTCCGGTGACCTGCTGGCGCGGCTGGTGGCCGACATCGACACCCTCAACAATTTCTATCTGCGCGTTTTCACCCCATTCCTCGTGGCCGGTCTGGCGACTCTGGTCATGGCGGGCTTCTTTGCGCTCTATGCCTGGCAGTTGGGGCTTGTGCTCCTGCTCTTCCTCGTGATTTCCGGCCTCGCTCTACCTTTGCTGAGCGAGCGTCTAGGGGCACGGGCCGGGGCCGAGATGACCCAGATTCAGGCCGAGATGCGCGTCCAGATCGTCGATACCCTGCAGGGCATGGGCGAACTGCTGGTGGCCAATGCCGGGCCTCGGCTACAGCGGGAACTGGCCGAAAAGAATGCGCAGCTCATCGCCAGACAGGGGCGTCTGGCGGGGGTGGCCGGTATCGGCAGCGCGGGCATGAGCTTCATGGGCAATCTGGCCCTGTGGGTGATCCTGCTCCTGGGGATTCCCCTGGTGCGCCACGGCATTGGCCGCGCCGAACTGCCCATGTTCGCGCTGGGCACCATGGCCGCCTTCGAGGCTATCGCGGCCCTGCCCTTGGCCTTCCAGTTTCTGGGGCAGACGCGGGCAGCGGCGCGACGCATCTTCGCCGTGGCCGATCTGCCCGCGCCCTTCGCCGATGCGGCGGGCCCGGCGCCACAGCCCAAGGGGCTGGACCTCGCGATGGTGGACGTCCACCTGCGCTACCCAGGCGCCCGCTCGGATGCCCTGAGCGGCTTGACCCTGTCCGTGCCCGAGGGCAGCCGCACTGCCATTCTCGGGGCCACCGGCGCCGGCAAGAGCAGTATCGTCAACCTCCTCCTGCGCTTCTACGACTATCAGGCCGGTTCCGCCCGTCTGGGAGGGTGTGAGCTGCGCGACTTTCCCGCCGATGACCTGCGCCGATATTTTGCCGTCGTGTCCCAGCGCAGTTACCTTTTTCACAGCACCATCCGCGACAATCTCCTGCTGGCCAAGGGCGACGCCGACGAGGAGGCGCTCTGGGCCGCCCTGGCGGCCGCACAGCTGGACGAATTCGTGCGCAGTCTTCCTCAAGGGCTCGACAACATCGTCGGTGAGGGCGGGATCAATCTGTCCGGTGGTCAGGCGCGGCGGATGGCCATCGCTCGCGCCTTTCTCAAGGACAGCCCCATTCTCCTGCTGGATGAGCCCACGGAAGGACTGGATGCCATCACTGAGGCGCACTTCCTCGTGGCCCTGAAAGCTTTGATGAAGGGCCGCAGCGTCGTCTACATCACCCACCGGCTCCTGGGCCTGGAGGACATGGATCAGATCCTGATCCTGGACGGTGGTCAGGTGGTGGAATCCGGAACCTATGCCGAACTCATCGCGCGACCCGATGGTCGCCTGCGCCACTTCGCCAGTTTCCGGAGCCTGCCGGAGCTCAGCGCGACTTAGTGGAGTCCCCTCCGAGGATCTTGCCCAAGAGCTCCTGGGCCTCGGCCCGATTCTGGGCGCATTGTGGCAGGGTGGGGTCCTGGGCGCAGCGGGCGGCGCTGCCCAGGATCTGCAGGGCCTGATGCTGGAGCCCAGCCTCCTCGCGCCGGTGCGCGGGGCTCGTGGTGATCAGGGATACCCCATAGCCCAGAGCCGTGGAGACGACGCTGGCAAAGAGGAAGACGCTGAGTTTGCGGGTGAAGCCGGCTTCCATGCCTTGATCTTCGAGGAAGCGATGGCCATACCAGGCTGCAGGAAAGTAGCTCACCACGCCCACCACCAGGCCCCACATCAGCGAGGCTCCGCTGCCTGCTGCAGGGGCAGCGTGTAGGGCAGATCGAGTTTTTCCAGGGGAGTCTGTCCCTGGGGCTCCAAACCAAGGGTGCTGTGCTCGGCATCCTCGGCGCGGACCACGGCCAGAGCCTCGAAGCTGCCATCCTCGGCCGCGGCCGCCTGAATCACGAGGCCGATGCTCTGTTCGCCCATGGCGGTGCTGAAGATCTCACGGCCCGGCACCAGGGACGTGTGGGCGCGCAGGCGGTAGCACTGATTCTTGAGACGCCCCAGATAGTGGGAACGCGCCACGATTTCCTGTCCGGGATAGCAGCCTTTGGTGAAGCTGATGCCGCCCAGCACCTCGAGATTGAGCTCCTGGGGGATCACCTTCTCTGTGGTAGCGGCGTTGATGAAGGCGATGCCGGCGCGGATGCTGTCCAGGACCCAGCGCCCGCCCGCCACCAGCTCGGCACCGCGCGCCTGCAACTGCTCGCGCCAGAGTGGCGAGGCGTCTGCTTCGACAAGGATCAGAAAGGAGGGCTCCGGCCAGGGCAGGCGTACCATCTTCGCTTCTTGGTGCACGCTCACGGCATGTGGCGCATCCAGAGCGTCCGCACCGCCGAGATCGCGCAGTATCTCCATCGCCCCTCTCCCCCATAGGCCGAGGAGCGCATGGCTGGCGGTAGCATCTTCGATATCCACCTTGGCCATCAGGCGGAACTTACGCAGCCGCTCGGCTACGGTATCCGTCAGATCCCGGGACAGCAGGAGCCAGAAGCCATCGGCGGCGCGCAGTATATAGAAGTTGGCGATCATCCGTCCCTTGGCGGTGCTGTAGCTACTCCATTGCCCGCCGGGACTGGGCAGGGCGGTCAAATCGTTGGAAAATTGCCCTTGCAGGAACTTTTCCGCATCGGCACCATGGCAGTGAATGATGCCCAGTTCCTCGGAAAGCGGTGCCAAAAAGGACGAATGGGACATGGAGGTGCTCCTTGGGGATGAAGGTACAGCGGGATGATAGCGCTGCCCGGACCGTGGACCCAAGTCTCGGATGGTTGGAGCTGGGACCGCGGCATCGGCAGCTCGCCTTGCACGCGCTGCCCTGCGGGCTGGTTGCCGTGGCCGCGCTCCTGACCTTGGTCCACGATTGGCGCTGGGGGCTGCTCTGTGTGGCTCTGGTGGCCGTGGCGAGCGCGCTGCTCTGCCCCTGGCGTCGGGCCCAGAGGGAGAATCTGCCCTGCGGCTTGTCCATGGACTCGGAGGGCGGCCTGCAGTTGCACCGCGCCGACGGCCGCTCTTGTGCGGTCGAAATGCAGCCTGGCATGATCCTGACGCCGCGGCTGCTTCTGTTGCCCCTGCGGCAGGAGGACGGGACGCGGCTTACCGTGCTGTCCCCGATGTCGCCGACGTCGGAATCCTGGCGACGCTGGCGTCTTTACCTGCGTCGACGATGGGACGACGCTCTGGCTGCTCCTGTCCCCGACGCTGAATGAGGTCAGACGGGGGCTGCAGCGCATCGGGATAATCGGCATCGTAGTGGCAGCCGCGGGACTCACGCCGCGCCAGGGCCCCGCGCGCCATGAGCCAGGCGCACTGCAGGCGATTGCGCAAGGCCGTGTGGGTGGCATCCATGCTGACACCAGCCGCGGCAAGCGCCCCGTCTTCTCCCCACTGCGTGAGTTGATCCACGGCCTGCTGCAGTGCCTCGTGCCGGCGCAGGATGCCCACCCGATCCCACATGAGCCCCTGCAGCGCGTGCGCGCGCTCCCGGGCGATCTCGCTGGGGATGGGGGGCAGGATATCGGGTCGGGACGGCGCCGCGGCAGGGGCTGAGGGCATGCTCGCCATGCCACTGAGATGGGTGGCGACGGCGCGGGCAGTGACGAGGCACTCCAGCAGGGAGTTGCTGGCCAGGCGGTTGGCGCCGTGCAGGCCCGTCCAAGCCGCTTCGCCGACGGCGTAGAGTCCGGGCAGGGTGGTCTCGCCCGAGGGCTTGGTGACGATCCCGCCGCAGGTGTAGTGGGCCGCCGGAACCACCGGCACTGCTTCCCGGCAGAGATCGTAGCCGCGCTCCTGGCAATGGGCGTAGATGCTCGGGAAATGGCGACGGATGCGGGCGCAGTCCTGCTCGTGGATATCCAGGTACAGGTGATCGATGCCGCGTTGGCGCATCTCGAAGGCCATGGCCCGCGCCACCACGTCCCGCGGCGCCAGTTCGGCACGGGCATCATAACCCTCCAGAAAGGCCTCGCCGCTGGGTAGTCGGAGTTTGGCACCCTCACCGCGCAGGGCCTCCGACAGCAGGAAGGCTGGCTGGCCCGGGTCATAGAGGGTGGTGGGGTGGAACTGGACGAATTCGAGGTTGGCCAGCTCGGCTCCCGCACGCCAGGCCATGGCCAAGCCGTCGCCGTTGGCTCCCTTGGGACTGCTGCTGTACCGATAGACCTGGCCGGCGCCGCCGCTGGCGAGGATCACGGCGCGGGCGGTGAAGGCCTGGAGCCTGCCTTGTGCATCCAGAACCCAGGCGCCAAGACAGCGCTCGCCGTCTTGGATGAGATCGAGGGCCGTGGTGTGGGTGAGAATCTCCACGGTGGCCAGGCGCCGAGTCTGCGCGAGCAGGGTGCGGGTGATGGCGGCGCCGGTGTGGTCGGCAACGTGCAGTACCCGCCGCGCACTGTGGCCGCCCTCGCGGGTGAGCTGCCAGCCATTGGCATCACGATCGAAGGGCACCCCCCAGTGCGCCAGCTCTTCCACCACCGCGGGCCCCGCCGCGACGATGGCCTCGACCCGCTCCCTATGGCATAGACCACCACCGGCGGCAAGGGTGTCGGCAAGGTGGGCGGCGATGCTGTCCCGGGTAAAGTCGGTCACCGCCGCGATGCCACCCTGGGCCCAATCGCTGGCAGATTCCGTTGCCTCGCCTTTGCTGAGGACGGCAACCCGGCCCAGCGCTGCCAGCCCCAGTGCAGTGCGCAGTCCGGCAGCACCAGCGCCGATGATGAGAAAATCGAAAGAAGGCATGGGATCCTCGGCCGCGGGGGCGATTGCGCGATGGCGTGCCCCTCATGATACGATGCGAGACATAAACAGGTGAAGAAGGCCGCAGGATTTGCCACCGGGTCGGCCAGCGCGGACGTGTGCAGTGCAGAAGGATAGGCCGAATGACAGAAAAGACAGGACGCGGCGAATCGGTGGGACAGGATGCCGGTGCGCAGAGCGACCTCGTCCTTGTACGGCGCGTCCAGAAGGGGGAAAAAGCGGCCTTCGACCTTTTGGTGCGCAAATACCAGCACCGGGTGCTTGCCCTCGTCGGCCGTTTCGTTCGCAACCCGGAGGAAGCCGAGGATGTGGCCCAGGAGGCCTTCGTCAAGGCCTACCGGGCCCTCAAGAACTTTCGTGGCGACAGCGCCTTTTATACCTGGCTCTACCGCATTGCGGTCAATACCGCCAAGAACCATCTGGTCGCCCAGGGTCGGCAGGTAGCCATCGCCGATGTGGAGACCGAGGATGCGGAACAATTTGCCAGTGCCGATGGACTAAGGGAATACGACACCCCGGAAGGTCTCCTGCTCAGCAAGGAGATTGCCCAGCACATCGACGCAGCGCTGACGGCTCTGCCCGAGGATCTGCGGATTGCGGTGACCCTGCGCGAGTTCGAGGGACTCAGCTACGACGAGATAGCGCAGGTGATGGAGTGTCCGGTAGGTACGGTGCGGTCGCGGATTTTTCGGGCGCGTGAGGCCATTGCCAAGGTGCTGGCGCCCTTGTTGGAGCAGAGTGATCATGAACGATGAGTCGCAGAAAGCCTTGATGGCGTTCATGGCAGGGGAATTGCGCGGTCTGGAAGCGGAGCGCATGGCGCAGCGGCTGGAACGCGAGGGAGCGCTGGCCGAGGCCTGGGAGCGGCAGCACTGGGTGAGTTTTCTCCTCCAGCAGGGACGTTCCGGCCAGCGGCCGGCGCCTGCCGATTTCGCCGCACGGGTGCGTGCGGCCATAGCTCAGGAAGTCGAGGCATCGCAGGTCGCCGAGCATCGGCGCAGTGCGGCCAACGGTCCCTGGTTGAAGGTATCGGCGGTGGCGGCGGTAGTGGTCTTGTCGGTATCGGTCCTGAGCTTCTTGCCCGGTCGAGAGCGTGGCGTGGGTAGCCCGATGGTCAACTCGCCGACGGCGGTGGCGAGTGCCCAGCAGACGAAAGCCATGGACGGCAGTGGCAGAGCGGTCTTTGCCCTGCGGCCCGTCCGTTTCGTGGCAAGGGTGCAGCCCGACAGTCGCGCCGACCTGCTCATTCAGCGCGATATCCGCCGGATCTGGGTGCCGGGTGGTCGCGCCTATCCGGGCAATGCTCCCAGCTACGCCAGCAGCGACGCGGCGCCGTTCGGGGGAGGGCTTCTTCCCACCAGCTATGAGCGCGGAGCCGGAATCGTCAACCCCAATCTTTGGGCGAACGCAGGTCGCCCCTGATAGCCTTTTTTGTCTCGGTGCTTTAGAGTAATCACCAGTAGATGGGCAGTCGGTAACGCAATGCTCCATCGCCGTGGCCGCCTGAGAGGGCAGGCGGCTCTACACCCATAGATCATCGACGAGCTTTTAGGGAGGCTTTGTGCGGAGAGAGCGTTTTACGGGCCTGAAGAGCCCCGCGATTGTATTGGCTGTGGCTCTGGGTCTGGGTTTTGGACCCCTGTCGCCAGTCTACGCCGACGCTGCCAATGCGCCGGCACTGGTCAATCTCCCGGATTTCACTCCCATCGTGCGGCAATACGGGCCGGCGGTGGTGAATATCAGCACGACGGAAACCAAAACGGCCCGTAATCCGGCATCGCCCTTTCCGCCCAACTCACCGCTGAATCAGTTCTTTGCGCCCTTCTTCGGGCCTCAGGGGCCGGGTGGCCCGGGCGGTTCCGAGGACAAGTATCAGGTACAGTCCTTGGGCTCCGGCTTCATCGTCAGCCCCGATGGCTACATCGTCACCGCCGCACACGTGGTCAAGGGGGCGCAGAAGATCATCGTCAGCCTGACCAATCACCAGCAGTACGAGGCCAAGCTGGTGGGCCTGTCGACGCGCATCGACGTAGCCTTGCTGAAGATTGACGCCAAGAATCTGCCCACGGTACAGATCGGCGACTCCGGCAAGCTCGAGGTGGGGCAGTGGGTGCTGGCCGTGGGAGCGCCCTTCGGGTTTGAGAACAGCGTCACCCAGGGTGTGGTCAGTGCGACCTCCCGTCCCCTTCCCGACGATCCCTATATTCCCTTCATCCAGACGGATGTGCCCATCAATCCGGGTAATTCCGGTGGCCCGCTTTTCAACATGCGCGGCCAGGTGGTGGGTATCAATGATCAGATCTACACCAATAGCGGCGGCTACATGGGGCTGTCCTTCTCCATCCCCATCAACGTCGCCATGGATGCGGTCAAGCAGCTGAAGTTGGGACAGAAAGTCCATTTCGGCTGGCTTGGGGTGATGATCCAGGATGTCAGCATGGATCTGGCCAAGTCCTTCCACATGAAGGAGCCCATGGGCGCCCTGGTGTCGCAGGTGGTGCCCAACGGCCCCGCGGCCAAGGCCGGCATCAAGCCCGGAGACGTCATTGTCTCCTTCGACGGTCAGCCGGTATACAACTCGGCACAGCTGCCGCCTCTGGTGGGTGCCCTGCCGGCAGGCTTCAAGGCCAAGGTGGGAATCATCCGCGACGGCAAGGCCATGACCCTGCCCATCACCATCGAAAGCCTACCCTCGGACATGAGTGCCAAGGATGAGGGTCAGGAGCCAGCGAGCCCAAGCCAGAAGGGCGACATCAAGCGTCTGAACATCCAGGTGGGTCCGCTGTCCGCCTCGGCCCGGCAGCAGCTGGAAGTGAACAGCGGGGTGCTGGTCCTGGGAGTCGGGCAGGGGCCCGCGGGACAGGCGGGTGTGCGCCCGGGCGACGTGATCCTGCAGGTGGCCCAGCAGCCGGTGACTTCGGTGGCGGACCTGCAGAAGATCGTGGCGAGCCTGCCGGCGGGACAGCCCATCCCGGTACTCCTGCACCGTGCTCAGGGCAACTTCTACGTCGTGCTGACTCTGCCGCGCTGAGGACAGGCGCGCCCACGGGGGGCTGGCCGGCTGGGCCCGCCCCCTTTTTCTTGTGGCCCGGCCTTTTTCTGATAGGATGTGGCGCTATTGTCGGCGCTGCCGTCCTGCCCTGGTTTTGGAAGCTGAATCTGGTCCATGAGCGAACAGTCCCTCATCCGTAACTTCTCCATCATCGCCCACGTGGATCACGGCAAGTCGACCCTGGCGGATCAGTTCATTCGCCTGTGCGGCGCCTTGAGCGATCGCGAGATGTCGCAGCAGGTGCTGGATACCATGGATATCGAGCGGGAGCGGGGCATCACCATCAAGGCCCAGAGCGTGCGTCTGAGTTACCGGGCCGACGATGGCAAGCTCTACGCCTTCAATCTCATCGATACTCCCGGCCACGTCGATTTTTCCTACGAGGTCAGCCGATCTCTGGCCGCCTGCGAGGGTGCGCTTTTGGTAGTGGATGCCTCCCAGGGCGTGGAGGCGCAGAGTGTAGCCAATTGCTACACCGCCATGGAGCACGATCTGGAGATCATCCCCGTGCTCAACAAGATCGATCTGCCCGCCGCGGATCCCGAGCGGGTGCGGCGGGAGATCGAGGAAATCGTCGGCTTGCCCGCCGCCGATGCCATCCTTGCCAGTGCCAAGGAGGGCATCGGGATCCGCGACATCCTCGAGCAGGTGGTGCGGGACATTCCGCCCCCTCGGGGAGATAGCGAGGCGCCCCTGCAGGCGCTCATCATCGACTCTTGGTTCGACAACTACGTCGGTACGGTGGTGCTGGTGCGGGTCGTCAACGGCAGCCTGCGCGCAGGGCAGAAGATCCGGACCATGGTGGGACAGAAGGACTATGTGGTGGAGAAGGTGGGAGTCTTCACGCCCAAGGCCCTGATTGTCACGGAGCTGGAGACCGGGGCGGTGGGCTTCGTCATCGCCGGGGTGCGCAGCATCGACGGCGCGCGGGTAGGCGATACCCTGACGGAGGCCAGCCGTCCGGCGGCGCAGCCGCTGCCCGGGTTTCGGGAGGTGCAGCCGCAGGTCTTTACCGGCCTGTATCCCGTGGACTCCAGCGATTACGAAAGTTTCCGCGAGGCCTTGCAGAAGCTGCGCCTCAACGATTCCGCACTGCAGTTCGAGCCCGAGACCTCGCAGGCCCTGGGCTTTGGTTTTCGCTGCGGTTTCTTGGGACTGCTGCACATGGAAATCGTGCAGGAGCGTCTGGAGCGTGAGTACGGTCTGGAGCTGATCAGCACGGCGCCCACCGTGGTCTACGAGGTGGAAACCACCGATGGCAGCGTTCTGCATATCTCCAATCCCGCCGACCTGCCGCCCCCCAATCGCATCCACGATATCCGTGAGCCGGTCATCCTCGCCAATATCCTGACCCCCGAGGGCTACCTCGGGCCCGTCATCACCCTCTGCGAGGAGCGCCGCGGGCGACAGAAAAATCTGCAGTTCACGGGTGGGCAGGTCATGGTCAGCTACGAGCTGCCTCTGAACGAAGTGGTGCTGGATTTCTTCGACCGACTCAAGTCCGTAAGCCGAGGTTATGCCTCAATGGATTATGAGTTCGCGCGTTTCGACAGTGGTCCCTTGGTGAAGATGGACGTGCTCATCAATGGCGAAAAGTTGGACGCTCTATCCTGGATCGTTCACCGCGACTTTGCCGAGCGCCGCGGACGTGAGCTGGTGGGTCGGCTGAAGGAACTCATTCCCCGGCAGATGTTCGAAGTTGCCATACAAGCGGCGATCGGTGCCAAGATCATCGCGCGCGAGACGGTCAAGGCGCTGCGCAAGAATGTCTTGGCCAAGTGCTATGGTGGCGACATCACCCGCAAACGCAAGCTTCTGGAGAAACAGAAGGAAGGCAAGAAACGGATGAAGCAGGTGGGGCATGTGGAGATCCCGCAGGAGGCATTTCTGGCAATCCTCCAGAGTGATAAACGTTGAACGACAAGCGCTTGCCAACCGGGCACAAGGAAAGAGGATAAGGCATGGATTTTACCCTGGGTTTGTTTTTGGCCGTGGTGCTCACGGGGCTCGTCTGGCTGCTGGACATCCTATTCTTTCGGGCTCGCCGCACACCGGAGATGAAAGAATCCATAGTCGTGGAATATGCGCGCAGCTTCTTTCCTGTGCTGCTGGTGGTATTTCTGATCCGCGCCTTTCTCTTCGAGCCCTTTCAGGTACCGTCGGGCTCCATGATCCCCACGATTCGCGTCGGCGATTTTCTGCTCGTCAATAAATTTGCCTATGGTTTGCGTTTGCCATTGATCCACACGGAACTGACCCACGGTGGACCGGTGCAGGCGGGCGACATCATGGTCTTCCGCTATCCCAAGAATCCGCGTATCGATTATATCAAGCGGGTCATCGGTTTGCCGGGCGATACCATCGAGGTCAAGGGCAACGATCTCTATATCAACGGTAAACTCATCCCGCAGCACTACATCGGACCCTTTGCCTATCGCCCCGAAGGGCAGGGTGACCGCGGCATGGTCATCCCCACCAAGGAATATGCCCAGACCATCGGTGGCCACACCTTCCATATCATCGAATTCGACACTCCCGAAGCGCACATGGATTTCGGACCCTACAAGGTGCCGCCCAATTGTTATTTCATGATGGGAGACGATCGCGACAACAGTAACGACAGCCGCTTCTGGGGTTGCGTACCGCGCGCCAATATCGTCGGTAAGGCCATGTTTGTCTGGTTTTCCTGGGACAGTGAAAACTGGTCCATCCGCTGGAACCAGATCGGTCGGGCGCTGGATGGTCCGCACAACTGAACCCGGGTCTTGCAAAGTGTTGAGAATGTCCTAATTGGCGTAGCAGATGAGAGTAGGTGGCGACATGAATGCAGGGCGCAGTCATCCGATGGTGTTTTCCCGCGAGGGCGGCATGTCCCTCATCGGGGTCGTTTTCTGGATCGTGATCCTGGCCATGGTCGTCGCCCTCATCGTCAAAGTCATGCCTATCTACTACGACAACCTATCCCTGCAGCACATCGTCCAGCAGCAGGTGCAGGCGGCCGGTCCGGAAGAATCCCTGGATCAGGTGCGGCGCGATCTCAACGATCGCTTGGCCGTGGCCATGATCGAGATCCCGCAGCGGGATATCTTCATCAGCCGCAACGGGACATCCGGGCCGGTGCAGATCCGGGTGGACTATGAGCGGAAAGTACCGCTCTTTGCCAATGTGAGTCTGCTCATCCACTTTGACACCCGGGCCTGAGATCGGCCCCAGGCCATCGCCCTCTCTCATTGTCGTGCATTTCGATTTATAATCTTTTCATGAAATCATCAGAACGATTGCAACACGCCATCGGCTACGTCTTTCGCGACGAGGGGCTCCTGCGACAGGCCCTCACCCACCGCAGCGCCGGCGCCCAGCACAACGAACGTCTGGAGTTTCTGGGCGATGCCGCCCTCAATTTCGTGGTGGCGGCGGAGCTCTTTGCCCGCTTCCCTAAAGTCAGCGAGGGCAATCTGTCGCGTATGCGGGCACGCCTGGTGCGGGAGGAAACCCTGGCCCAAGTGGCAGGCGAGATTGCCCTGGCCGATTCCCTCATTCTCGGGCCGGGCGAGTTGCGCTCCGGCGGTGCGCGGCGTGACTCCATCCGTGCCGATGCCCTGGAGGCGGTCATCGGCGCCGCCTATCTGGACGGAGGCTTCGCCGCCGCCCAGGGCATCGTACGCCAGCTTATCGTTCCCTTGATGACCGATGCCCTGGGAGACGAAGAACTGCGCGACCCCAAGACGCGGCTGCAGGAATTTCTCCAAGGCCAGGGCAAGCCTCTGCCCAGCTACAGTCTGGTGGAAGAGAAGGGGCAGGCGCACGAGCGCCGCTTTGTCGCCCGCTGCTCCGTCGCCGGGGTGCCGGCGACGGATGCCGAGGCCAGCAGCCGACGCAAGGCAGAACAGCAGGCGGCACAGCAGATGCTGGAACAATTGCAGCAATCCTCCGCGGGTCAGCAGCGGCATGCCGGCTGAAGACGCCGTCGCGCGCTGCGGCGCGGTGGCCCTGGTCGGCCGTCCCAATGTGGGCAAGTCGACCCTCCTGAATCATCTCATCGGCCAGAAAATCAGCATCACCGCGCCGCGGCCGCAGACGACCCGGGATCAGATCCTGGGCATCTGGACGCGCGAGCGTGGGCAGATACTCTTTCTCGACACGCCGGGCGTACACAGTGGCTATCGCCGGCTCAACCGTCACCTGCTGCGCGCCACCCGCGCAGCCCTGGACGGTGCCGATCTTGGGGTGCTGGTGGTAGAGGCGCTGCTGTGGACGGCGGCCGACGCCGAGGCCCTGCGTTGGTTGCAGCAGCGTTCCATCCCACTGCTGGCGGTGGTGAACAAGGTGGATCGTCTGCGCGACAAGACCCGTCTGCTCCCCTACCTTGCAGAGCTCGGTCAGCGCGCCAGTTTTCTGGAAATCCTGCCCCTCAGCGCTCGCCGCGCTCAGGACGTGGAGCTGCTTGCCCGCCGTATCCTGCCCCATCTGCCCGAGGGGCCGCCGCGCTTTGCCGCCGATGAGCTGACGGATCGACCGCTACGCTTTCTGGCGGCAGAGTTCGTGCGGGAACAGATCTTTCGGCAGCTGGGCGCGGAAGTCCCCTACGATACTGCTGTCGCCATCGACCGCTACACCCTTGCCGACGATGGTCGGCATGAGATCGAGGCTACCATCTACTGCCGCCGCTCGGGACAGAAGGCCATGCTGGTGGGCGAGGGCGGCCAGCGCCTCAAGCAGATCGGCAGCCGGGCCCGCCAGGCCATCGAGGAACTGACGGGTGGGCGCGTGTGGCTAGGTCTATGGGTCAAGGAAAAAGAGGACTGGGATGGCGATCGCAGTCTGCTCCACGAACTGGGTTATGACGACTGAGGGGGAAGACCGAGCCTTCATCCTGCATCGCTATCCCTTCTCGGACAGCAGCCTCGTACTGGAGGTTCTCACGGCAAGCCGGGGACGTCTGGGTCTTCTGGCGCGCGGGGCGCGCCGACCACGCTCAGCCTTGGGCGGACTGGAAGCCGGGCGCCCCTTCCTGTTACGTTGGCGTGGTCACGGCGAGCTGCTGACCCTGGTGGGTGCCGATGAGGCGTCTCCGGCGCGTCTGTTCGATCCCTGGCAGGGGCTTTGTCTGTTCTACGTCAACGAGCTGGTGCTGCGGCTTACCGCCCGCAACGACCCGGCGCCGGAGCTCTTTGCAGCCTACACCGAGGTCCTGGAAGCCTTCTGGAGTGAGCGCCGCGCCACTTGGTATCTGCGCCGTTTTGAGCAACGATTGCTGCAGTCTCTGGGGTGGGCGGCGGATTTGTCCCATTGCGCCGTCTGCGGCAGCGCCTGGCAGCCCGGGACGGATGCCTGGAGCCAGGGGCCGGGGACGGCGCCGCGCTGCCCTCGGCACGCCGAACCCGGCGCCCCGGTTCTCCCGGATGCCCTGATCCAATGGCTGCGCGGCCATATGGCAGAGGCACCGCCCGCAGCGGTGCGAGAGCCCCTTCGGCGCTATCTGCGGGCCCAGATCGACGGCCTCCTGGATGGTCGCCCACTGGAGAGTCGTCGGCTCCTTGCGGCATACTTACAAAGACAGAGGGATTCCGGGAGGCCGGTATGGTAGCGCTGGGCGTCAATATCGATCACGTGGCAACGCTGCGGCAGGCGCGTGGTACTCTCTACCCCGATCCCCTGGAGGCGGCCTTCGTCGCGGAGCGCTTTGGTGCCGACGCCATTACGGCCCACTTGCGGGAGGACCGACGCCACATCCAGGAGCGCGACATTCGCCTGCTGCGCCAGTGCCTGCGCACCCGTCTGAATCTGGAGATGGCAGTGAGTGAGGACATCCTGCGCCTCGCCGAGGAGCTGCAGCCCAGCGATTGCTGCCTGGTGCCGGAGCGACGCGAGGAGCTGACGACTGAGGGCGGGCTGGATGTCTGCCAGGGTCGTGAGCGCATTGGCGCTGCCTGCAAACGTCTGGCAGCGGCCGGAGTGCGGGTATCGCTCTTCATCGATCCGGAGCGACGCCAGCTCGAGGCGGCGGCAGCCCTTGGTGCACCGGTGGTGGAGCTGCACACGGGCTTGTATGCCAATGCGCGTACGCGCGCCCAGCAGCGCAGCGAACTGGCCAAGCTGCGGGAAGCAGCACAGCATGGGGCGGGCCTGGGCCTGCGGGTGCACGCCGGGCACGGTCTGGATTATCCCAACGTGCAGGCCGTGGCGGCCATTCCCGAGGTGACGGAGCTCAACATCGGCCACGCCATTGTCGCCCATGCCATCTTCACGGGTCTTGGGGCAGCGGTGGCAGAGATGAAGCGGCTTCTGCTCGAGGCCCGCGGGTGATCGTCGGCCTAGGCTCCGACCTCATTGCCGTCGCCCGCATGGCCGCACTCCACGAGCGTTACGGCGAACGCTTGCAACAGCGTCTGCTGGCAGGCGCGGAGCTCGGCGAAGTTCCCTCGGGCCCTGCGGTTGCGGCCTTTCTGGCGCGCCGCTTCGCGGCCAAGGAGGCGGCCCTCAAGGCACTGGGTACGGGTCTGCGGCAGGGCATACGGTGGGTCGATCTGGAGATCGCCCACGACGCTCTGGGTCGACCGCAGCTCCATATGCGCGGTGCCGCTCAGCAACGCCTGCAGACGCTGGCCAGACGCCCGGGGCTGTGGCTCAGCATCAGCGACGAACGGGCCTATGCCATGGCCACGGTGGTCATCGAGGACCAGGATCCGCGTCACGGAGTGGAATCTTGAGGGAGGGTGAAGGATGCGCGTGACGGTGATCGGCACCGGCTATGTCGGCCTGGTGACGGGCGCCTGCCTGGCGCAGGTGGGCAATCGGGTCCTCTGCATCGATGTGGACGCCCAGAAAGTGGCGCGTCTGCAGCAGGGACAGGTGCCCATCCATGAGCCTGACCTGCCCGAGATCGTCGGCGAGGGGCTGCGAGGCGGCCGACTCGATTTCAGTACCGACATCGCCGCCGGCGTGGCCCACGGCGAGTTCATCTTCATCGCCGTCGGCACACCGCCCGAGGAGGACGGCTCTGCCGATCTGCGTCACGTGCTGGCGGTGGCCGATGCCATCGGCCAGCACCTCGAGGACGAACGCATCGTCATCAACAAATCCACGGTACCGGTGGGCACCGCCGCCCGGGTTCGGGAGCGGATCCAGGCGCGCTTGCGCGAACGTGGTCTGGATCTTTCCATACCGGTGGTTTCCAACCCGGAGTTTCTCAAGGAGGGAGCTGCCGTAGCGGACTTCATGAAGCCGGATCGGATCATCGTTGGCACGGACGATGCCGCGGTCGCCGAGCGCATGCGCAGTCTGTATGCGCCCTTCAATCGCAATCACAACCGCCTTATTCTGATGGATGCACCCTCGGCCGAGCTGACCAAATACGCGGCCAATGTCATGCTCGCCACCAAGATCTCCCTCATGAATGAGCTCGCCGGTCTGGCGGAGCGTCTGGGTGCCGACATCGAGGCGGTGCGCATCGGTATCGGTGCCGATCCGCGGATCGGCTATGAATTCATCTACCCTGGCTGCGGCTATGGTGGTTCCTGCTTCCCCAAGGATGTGCGGGCTCTGGAGCATACCGCCCGCAGCGTCGGCTTCCCGGCCCCGCTCATCAGCGCCGTCGAGGCCGTCAATAATCGGCAGAAAGGGATCCTGGAGCAGAAACTCGCGGCTCTGCTGGGGGAGGAGACCCTGGCGGGAGCCCGCATCGCCCTGTGGGGCTTGGCCTTCAAACCCAATACCGACGACATGCGTGAGGCTCCCAGTCGCACCCTG
>ERZ1669247.244-NODE-244-length-22306-cov-4.458676_pt1 | contig 22306 bp, 22 predicted proteins | sample MGYA00579297_ERZ1669247 | MGnify/ENA primary metagenome ERZ1669247 (study PRJEB41166, sample SAMN08046056) | hot springs metagenome | biome: hot spring; feature: acid hot spring; material: thermophilic sediment; isolation source: thermophilic sediment from acid...
ACAAGCCCATATGGCTGGTGGCCTTTCCAGTGGCCTAACGGTACTTGTACGCCAGTAACCCTATTTAATTATGAAGATGTAGTATGCGTTAACAGTACATTCGGTTACTTCAGCCCCTTCAACTGGACGCTTCGCGGTACTAGGTACAGTGGACCAGGTACGCCAGAGTGGACATTATTGACTAAAGTATTGTTCGCTTGGTGGGAATATTATTTACCCGTATTGCCTATTGGCGCATCATTATCCGCAGTAATGGAGTTTAAGCAAGGCCTGGCTGATGTCAATTGGATACTGAACTGCTTACCAGTAACAACACAGCAAGTACTGCTGAATGGTGGTAGTGTAATAGATGGATTACACGGCTTTTCACCAATATTGTTTGGTTCCTTCGCTCCTCCGGGTGTTGTTCCTCCTTTGGCTCAAGCTATTGCTAATGGTTCACTTTGGAGCAGGACACCTCAGTTCGCGGCCTTCATTGGTTTGCCGAGTCCTGATGCTTCTGTTCAACAGTGTGTTGCATCATACTTCCATATACCATACACCCCAGTGACAACCACTACTACCACTTCGACTACGACTAGTACTTCAACAAGCACCACTACGAGTACTACAACTACATCAACTAGTACTACAACGACCACTTCGACCACAACAACCACGACGACAACCACCACTACTGCCGTGACTACAGCCACCACCACAGTAACATCAACAAGCACAGCAGTAAGCACAGTAACAGTCACAAAACCAGTAGTAAGCACAGCATTAATCGCCGGAATAATAGTAATAGTCATAGTAATAGCAGCAATAGCCACCATTATAGCATTAAGAAGAAAATGAGACTCTAAGCTCCAAAGAGAGAGTTTAAACTTAATTTTATTTTTTACTTCTCAGGATTTATTTCCTCTCATTTCTTTGGATTCTGTAGAGATAGGTGGATTCATATTTCGATGGCTTCGCCTGTTGTTAATGTTACGTGGATGTTCCTCTCCTCTAAGTATTCACTAAGCCTTAGTGCATTTCTTGGGCTTGAGTGAACTATTAGTATGTTTGTTTCATCCTTGAAGTAATTAATGAAGTTAATCAATTCCTCTAGCCCACTATGCGCTGAGAAGTCGAACCAATACACTTTGGCGTTAACCCTAATCTCCTCATTATCAATCTTAGCCACACCCCTAGTTAAGAGTTCATAACCCGGTGAGTCTGGGGCTTGGTAACTGGGTAGTATTAGTGCATTTCTCCTATCACCCCCAAGTCTCTTCAGGTAGTAGACTGCTGCACCACCCTTAAGCATTCCAGCTGGTGTAATTATTATTGCCTGGTCCCTTAGTGCATTTCTCCTGTAGTAATTACCCATAATCTCACTACTGTACGTTAATGCCTTAACGTATAGGTTAGGGTCCCTGAGGAATTGAGGATACTTGCTTATTATCCTATTAGCTATCCTAGCCAAACCATCAACATATATTGGTACATCAGTGACATTATGCTTAATTAACGTAAGTAATAATTCCTGCGTCCTACCAATTGTGAAGCTTGGTATTAGGACTGAACCCCCCTCATCTAACGTTGTTTTGACTGCATTAATGAACTCCTCCTCAAGCACTTCCCTAGATGGATGCGTGCCGCCTGCGTATGTAGCCTCCATTACGACTAGGTCAATATCCCTGGGAACTGAGTTTAAGTCAGCCCCATTAAGTAGGTTACTTGGGGATAAGTTAAAGTCCCCCGTGAACAGTATTCTAGTTCCATCAATGTTTAGAAGCGTCATCATGCTGCCTGGGACGTGGCCTGCGTTCAGGAATGTTAATGAATCGCCGTTTAAGTTAATCGTATCATTGAAGTTAACTGGGTTAACTTTCCTTAAGGTATTCCTAACCTCCTCATCCTCATAAGGTAGGTAATAGCCGCTTAACTTAACAGTATCCTTAAACATTATCTCAGCCAACTCAGCGGTCAGGGGAGTTGCGTAGAGTGGTGGTGCTGCGCTAATGTATAATCCAGGCAATGCCCCGGAGTGATCCAGGTGAGCGTGGCTAAGCACTACAGCTGAAAGATCCCTCGGCCTAACGTGGAGAGGGAATACTGGCTTACCTTCATCATCAAAGTTAACCCCATAATCCAGCAGTACTGAGTTTCTTGAACCCTTAACTAAAATAGCCATCCTACCAACCTCACCACCGCCTCCGAGAACCTCAACAACAACCATTGGTTAAACCAACCCTTACATAAGTCAGAATACCGATAATTTTAAACTTTCGCTGCTTTCCACGGTTGAATCCTCATAGTACTCAGGCCATTAAATTAGTAATACATCATGAGTTATCAAACACATTGAGCACAGGATAGATCAAGGTCAATACAATGAATGATATTATTTACCTTAATTATGAAGTGTTTCCTAATCCATCTTCACAAGTTTCACGTTGCATCTACCTCTAGAGCGTAAGTTAACTAATGCCGTAAAGGCTTTAGCTGACATAATCCTTAAACCTTTCCATAGGCTTACCTGACTTAAAAATAGTTAATAGATGAATTAATCATTGAATTAAATTATTCGGCATTCATTTAGTTATTCACGCTCAAGCACCTGTACTTGTCTTGATATTTCCTGCAGCTTGCCTACTATGTCTTGAGGTGGTTTTGGCAGTAGAGGTTTCCTCGGATAGCCCACCCTCCATCCTGCATTATTCATCACGAATTTTAACCTCGTCGGCATGTCCGGCTGCATTATCACGAATCTAGCTATTGGTAATAATTCCTCATGTATGCTCCTGGCTGTTTCATAGTCAGCATTAGCCACAGCATTGAATAATCTAACGCTTGTTCTCGGCAATAGTGTATTTATTGCCGCTATTGAACCGCTTGAGCCCATTATGAAGGATGGGAAAAGCATGTCATCGAGTGCAGTAAGTATGGGTACGTTCCTTACCTTAACTAATAAATCAGCTAATACGTGGATATTCCCACCACTCTGCTTAATACCTACGATTACACCCTCCTTAGCTAATTTCTCAATAACATTAACGCTTACTACATTCCAGGGAACCACATTGTAGATAATGATTGGTAATTTAGTCTTTTCGTAAATCTCCTTGTAGAATACGTAATTGCCCTCATCACCAGCATTAAATAAGTAGTGTGGTGGTGTTATCATTAACGCATCAACGTTAAGATTCTTAATGCCTAAAGCCCTTTCAACAACCTGATGCACTGAATTAGTGATAATACCGGCAATCACTAGGAAGTTTCTCCTACCCCTAACTTCGATTGCAAGCTCAATGAGTCTCATAAATTCCCCATCACTTAAAGTATGGCCCTCACCTGTGCTACCGCCAATGGCAATACCATTAACGCCAACGTCAATGATTCTCTTAACCTCCTCACGAAAAAGATCATAGTCAACATTACCATCCTCGTCAAAGGGAGTAACAACAGGTGGAATAATTCCCCTGAATTTTTCCATATCCTCTAATGAAGATGAGGTAATTTTAATCTTTAGGTTATGAATTACTAAGCCTAATGCACCTCCTAGCATGTTCAATGAGTTCCCTAGCTATACCTAAGTCATCCTTCAGTACCACGCCCAGCGCTATATCATGTGCTATTGGGTAACACTTGCCTACTGCATTAATGGCTTCATGAATGTTCAACGCTATCACCTCAACGTTAGGTGGCATGTTGATGTTAAGTAGCCTTCTATGCGGGGGCTCGGTGAATTCAGCCACCACTAAGACATCTACGTCACTGTCTACATTGAAATCGCCCCTAGCATATGATCCCACTAGGAGGACCGTGCCATTAACCTCACCTGCAATGAGCTTAGCTAACTCAATGGCCCTATCCCTTAACCTCCTCCTCCACTCAATAATCTTCTCCATAAATCCTCAGTGAATACAATAATGTTATTCGCAGCATTAATAGCTGTTTCTGCGTCGCTTCTCGTAAAATACTCGTAAGGTATGCCATCACTCCAAGCATCAACATACCTAGTGGGCACGTAAAACTTATCGAGGAACTTACATAAGTCAATTATGTTTTCGGGAATATTTACGAGCTCGCTCAATTCAGCTATTAGGTGAGTTAATGAATGTCCCCTCGTTGGTTTGCCTATACCATATAGTATGGCCTTAATGGCGAATTCAGCCGCTTGATGCGCCTTAAAGCAAGCCCAGTTGAAGTCACCGAATTCTGCATCACGCCTAGCAGACTCCAGCGTCCTCTGAGCCATTGTAATCCATCTACCATACTCCTTTAAATCCATGAACCCTCACTAAGAGTACTCGCCGTATGCTTATATGCCTTCACATAGTGGTTCATTGGTTCTTAAGTTTTATGATCAAATACCTTTCAGAAGAAGTCATAAAAAGTTATAGTTTGGTTAAGGGCAAGTAAGGTATAATAGAGTGAATTTCATGGAGTCTTAATTTAAATGATGAGTGATGAAATACCCTCTAGGGTGGAAAAGCGGAAAGGATGATGATGCTACTTAAATTAACTATCCTATGGTATAAATAGGTGTTTAATCTAAGTTACACCAATGAGTGGGGTACTTTACCTTATTGGTGTTGGGCTTAGTCCAAGTCAGGTGACTCAGGAGGCAATTAATGTACTTAAGAATGCTGGCTCAGTGTTTGCTGAGGAGTATACGTCAATGTTTGAGCTTAATTTAGGTCAATTCCTAACAAGCCTAATAGGTAAACCTGTGATCATGTTGAGTAGGAGGGAACTTGAGGATGAGGGTGGTGAGGCCTTGATAAGGGCTGTTAAGGAACATGGTTCAGCAGCGTTGGTCACCATTGGTGATCCAATGCTTGCAACAACCCACTCCGCCTTATTAGCCAATGCGGCTCAAATGGGCATTAAGGTTAGGGTGATTAATGGAGTAAGCATAGTGTGTTCAGCCATTAGCCAGGCAGGCCTATCACCATATAAATTAGGCCCAGTTGCCACTGTGACTTATGAGAGGATGGGCGTCCTGAGTACTAGAGCCTATGAAGTCCTCTCAAGTAATTTAGGCAATGGACTACACACCCTACTACTCCTTGACATTAAGGATGATGGAGGGTTTATGGGTATTGATGATGCGGTTAATATAATGCTCAGGATTGAGAATGAAACAAAGCTAGGGGTAATTACAGGCGACTTAATTGCGGTGTTTGAGTCAAGGGTGGGTTGGGGGGATCAGGTAATAGTGGTAGGCCCCCTTATTAATCCACCTAATCTGAAGGCGCCAAGTGTAATAGTGGTGCCAGGTTTACTTAACCCAGTGGAGTGGGAGTTCCTTAAGATAGTCTACGGTGTCGGTGAGGAATTGCTTAAGAGGCATGTTAACCACGTTAAGTCACTTCTCAATAACCCACAATTCTCCTCAAGACTTCACTAATTCTCCTCAACCCTATATCCCAAACTAACCCAGCATCCTTACGCTCACCTGGGTCAATCATGAGCAGGTACATTACCTTCCCCTCCTTAAGCCTCAACTCAACATACCCCCTTCTCCTTAAGATTCCGTATAGCCTCAAAGTTGCGTCATCCTCATCATCAAAAACCATTCCTTCACTAAGACCTGGGAATACTAAAATACCAGCATCAGCATTATGCTCATACATGTATGCCATTACCTTAAACCGCCCAGCCGTAATGTAACTTAGGTTTGTTGAGAACTTACACTCAATCACTACACTACGCTTATTCTTCATGTATAAGTCAGGCTTACCCACAATGCTTTTAATCATCCTATCATTATCCTCACCAATTAACTCATCAATCCTTTCAACAATACCTACACTGAGCGGTTTATTAAACATGAGCATTACTGAATCCCCCACCTCCGGGTTTAGGAATAGTGATTGGGATGCTCTAAAATATCCCATTCTCCTTAATGCAGCCCTAACTAAGGCATACACCAGTATTTCGTATAGTCTCCAGGAGAGCATAATGAGTGCATCATTACCCCTTACTCTACGGTGGGAGGTAACGTATACTTCACCATGTAGATACTTGGTTAATAGTAGTGATTCATGGGCTATTTTAAGCCAGTTCGGTGCATTCTGCACTAATCTACCATACTCCTCACTCACATTAATCCTATTACCACTTTTAGGTAATAGGGCTACCTTTTGCCTTACGCGTCTCATTATTCTATTAAGCTTAACTAATCCCCTATTTAGCTCCACTACTAGTTCATTATCCTGGTTGACCATTGTCATTGGTTCAATAGTACGCTTCAATTCACTCCTTGTTGATTTAATGTTGTTAATGACCATGGTTGCAATCCCCCTAAGCACCATGTACTCCGGCGCCTTCCCACTAGGTACGTAGGTTATGTAGGAGTAAACGTTCATTGGGTACGTTGCAATCGTATGGGGTATGCTTAATGGGCCTAATGGGTCATTACCCTGATCAATCTTAAACTCCCTGTAAATCAACCTATCCCTGAGGGCTAGGTTAATAGAGTGGTTAAGCATGGTTAATGAGGCTAAGGAAATAATTAGCTTAACATATGCCTTAGTTAAATAATCAACCACCACACCATTACCTTGGCCGACTAGGTTCTTTATCACATCAACCGTATCCTCAATATTGGAGTACGATAAGTAGTACCTAGTTGCTAAGCGAACTAGATTCCTTAACCTCCTTCTCTCACGCATCATTTGAAACACCAACCCTACCCTTATTGAGGTAGTTGCCTAAGGCGTTATCTAAAGCACTGACTAACTTATGGTCTATTACGCCTAAGGATGACTTCAACGCCTCATTGAATTCCACGATAAGATTGCTGGGATTCAACACACCCATGCGCTTCATCTCCTTAATAATATTTATTGCATTAACCACCGCCCCAGTTGATATGCAGGCACGCCTACTTATGTTTGAGTTTTTCCTTAAAGTAGCTACGTAATCGATTACTTGGCTTACCTCATCGTCGGATAATTCACCTCTGAGTTCACTACTCAATGACTCAACATCAGTGGCATCCTGCGGGCACTTAATCTCAATAACCTGAAACCTCCTGGCTAATGCATTACCCACTAGGAACAGGTTTCTGACGTCAACTAGGTTCATTACTGCTATCACCCTTAATCTGCGTAATGGTTCATCACCATACTTCCTGTAGTATTCCAGGAATCTCCTGGATTCGTCATCAAGCTTACTACCCCAATTCTCAATTTCATTCACTAATTCATTCGTCATTCTCCAGTCACTGGGGTTTGGTGACCTGAATATTGTGAAGAATTCCCCAAAGGCCTTATCAGCGTCAGCCCTATTTAACTCATCTATTATGAGGAAGAATAACCTATCCCTCTCAGCAGCCCTATTATAGGCCTTGATTAGGAAGCCTGAAATCCACTTAACTGTACCATTTTCAATGGTCTCACCCCCAATTACGTCCCTCCTAAACCATAGGGCGTTGGCGGTCTTAATCATGTAACCATCATCACCGGCCACAGTCCTTGCAAGTAACTCAGCAAGCGTTGTCTTACCCATACCAGGTGGGCCAATTAACATAACGTTACCTAGTAATGCACCTACAATGAACCTACGTAGGATGGCCTCATCAGTACCCTTAATCCTTTCTTTAATCTTCTCTAGCACATCGTTCACGTCGCTGATGGGTTGTAATGAAGCCTTAACCGTAGCCTTAAGTGGCTGCTCATAGAATCTAATCATTGCGTTAACCTCATCCTCAGTTAACACACTCTTAATTGCTTCCCAAATCCTCCTACTATTTTCATCTCTAAAGCAATTGTTGGTCTGGGGAACATAATTTACATTGTTCATTTTCAGTAGCTTAACGAGCCTTAATTCACCATGAATCTTCATTAATTCACCATTAACCTCATCATTGTATTCACCGTATTGTAGGATTCTTCTAATTACTTCGTCAATCCAAATCACCCTAATTCTCCATCTAACTAGCCAATGTCTATTTTCACTCTCCTTCCAATACCTGAAATTCCTATACACGTCGAAATTAATGTCGGTAACTAGGCCAAAACCCACATAACCCACACCATTAATGTAAAATAGGCCGATTAGTGGATGCGCATTACTCAGGTCCTTAATTTCAAACCTAGAGTTAAGTAACCCATTCCTATACTTATCCACTAACTGCTTAAAAGGTATCCCAGTGATATCATCAATGTTCCTTGATGAGCTTTGCAAGCTATCTCCCCATATCGTGTATCCCTCCTCGCCCTGCATTGAATACTTAAGTGACCAAAACCAGTGCTCGCCAGTACCTGGGAAAACGCATATATTGGGGGAGGAGTCTTCATTAAGGTTTCTTAACCAATTAAGTAATTTCCTTAAATCAGCTAATTCCGTGAAGGGTTCCCTATAGGTTAACCAATCCCCATACACTATATTAATGCTTGCCTAATACTTTAAAGGATATCGTTAAGGGAAACGCATTAATGAATCCCAATAATCTTAATGTAGATCTCAAGTTGGTGAAATTTTAGGGTTTGAATGCGCATTAAGGGCAAATCATAAGGTTTATAATGTAGTAATTCGTATAATCAATAGTGCAGTTACCTGATTCACTAATTAATGCGCTTAAAAGAAGAGGATTAGGTGTGGATTATGTTATTGATTTACTAGTAGCTAGCCTAACTAAATATTGACCCCTCTGATGCTGCTAGGGCTCATGCCGAATCAGCATTATACATGCTTAATGAAGGTGTGAGTTTTGCTGATAGGAATTATGTTGTTCAAGCCGGTGGGAAACTCTATAAGGCTGTTGAGGAGGCTATTAAGGCTTTAGCATTAGTTAAAGGAGTTAATGAGGCTAAGGAAGCATTAAGCAAGGGTAGGTGAACCGTAAGTCTACTGGATAAGACTGCGCGCAAATTAGGTGATACCACGTGGAGGGCTTGGGATGCTGCATACTTCCTACGCATAAATGGGTTCCATGAGGTTAGGATTGATATTGAGGATGTAAGGGCCAGGATACTTGTTCTGCAGGCTTTAATGAATGAGGTTAAGAATGTTTTTAATGCTTTATGACTCATACTACTCAGTAATAATCTTTATAAACATTATTCCGGTGAACTCATGTGGTTAGGAAAGTTAAGGATTACGTTGATGTGAGTAACCCGGAGGCACTTAGGTTACTTGAGGATATTGTAACTAAGTACGGCCTAGAGTCACAGATAATAAACATTACCCTGGATTACCTTAGGAGGTATAGTAAGGTTAAGCCTGAAGACGCTCAGGCTCTTATTAAGGAGTTAACGAGCAAGTATGGTTTAGCCAGGATTACTGCAATACAAGTGGTCAACATTATGCCCTCAACCCCTGAGGAGCTTCAGTCAATAATAAGTGTTGAGAAGAGGCCCTTTAAGGAGGATGATCTTAAGGAAATCGTGGATCTCCTTAACTCCTACAGGGTTAAGTCAGGGTGATTAATGGTGGTTAGGAAGGAGGACTACGCCTATGTCCTAGACATAATACCCCCTGAGGAGGCTTTAATGAAGGAGGCTGAGATAATTAGGAGGGGTTTTCCAAGGAGGGATACTTACCTTCAGGTTATTGGGGAGGAGTACTTCACTCTCCTTGAGGTTACGCTTAAGCATGAGGCCACAGTGGAGGTTGGGGAGAGGGTTTACATTGGTAATGGTGTTAGGGATAAGGTGAATAAGATTGTTAGGAGACTTAAGTACGATGAATTAACACCCCAGGCTAAGCAGGAGCTTGAGGCTGTGGTGGAGAAGATTGTTAAGGCTAGGGAGAAGTTCTTCATTGACTGGGTTAATAAGGCTGGGCCATTAACCCTTAAGCTGCACAGCCTTGAGCTACTTAAGGGTATTGGTAAAAAGACCCTTAACCAAGTACTTGAGGAGAGGGTTAAGAAGCCCTTTGAGAGTTTTGAAGACTTCAAGAATAGGATAGGGATTAATGTGCAAAGACTTATTGTTGAGAGGATTATAAGGGAGATTCAGGGTAATGAGCAATACTACGTATTCACAGCCCCACCCCCACCATAGATACTTTAAAGCTAAGCACCCGTAGTAAAGCTCATGCTTAGTGAGTCCGATTTCAAGAATCCACCAACCTGGTTTAGGGGTGTACCCTTTTGGTCGATAAACGATAAGTTGAACAGTGATGAATTAGTTAGGCAATTGAGACTCCTCATTAATGGTGGATTTGGGGGTGGGTTCTTCCATGCCAGGGAGGGTCTACTAACCCCATTCCTAAGTGATGAGTGGTTTAATGCCCTTAAGGCAACCGTTGAGGCTGCTTCAAGGGAAGGCTGCTTCATTTGGCTTTACGATGAGGATAGGTGGCCCTCAGGCTTCGCTAGTGGTCATGTACCAGCCCTAGGGCCTGAGCATAGGGCTAAATCAATAGTCATGGTGATCAACGCCACGCCATTTAAGGGGAGTGACGTAATGGCTGTATTCAAGTGTGCCCCAGGGAATGGTTTAATTCCAAGGGAATGCTGGAGGATTAATGAAGGTAAGGCTGAGGACGGCTACCTCTACTTAAGCTTCATTAGGCATGTCGCCTCCCCAGGGGATCCATGGTACAGTGGCTTCAGTTACGTTGACTTACTTAATCCAAGTACCGTGGATAAGTTCATTGAAATAGCCTATAAGCCTCATGTGGAAGCCCTTAAGGAATACGTGGGTAAGGTTGTTCCCGGCATATTCACTGATGAACCTAACTTAACTTCATCAAGACCACCTTGGAGGGGTCGATTAACACTATTGAGGGGTGCCCCCTTCCCTCAATATGCGTTACCTTGGACTGACAATTTCCCTGAGTACTTCAGGAGGATTAACGGTTACGACATAGTTGATAAATTACCTGAATTATTCTTCAACATTGGTTCATACACTAAGACCAGGTATGATTACTGGAGGACCCTAACAATGCTCTTCATTGAGAGCTTCAGTAAGAGAATCTATGACTGGTGTAACGCCAATGGCCTCAGGTTCACTGGGCATTACCTAATGGAGGATACACTCCTCTCCCAACTGGTTGTTGGGGCTGTTATGCCCCATTACGAGTACATGCATGTCCCAGGTATGGACCACTTATGCTTAAGGACTTGGGAAATGTTCCTCACAGCTAAACAGGTTGCCAGTGTAGCCAATCAATTAGGTAAGGAGAGGGTTTTAAGTGAGACCTATGGTGCCACCGGTCATCACCCAACCTTCGAGGATAGGAAGTGGATTGGGGACTTCCTATACGCCCTAGGCATTAACTTACTGAACCATCACCTAGTACCCTACTCACTGAGGGGTAGGAGGAAGGCTGACTATGGGTTAACGATACACTGGAGTCAACCATGGTGGCCATATAATAAGGTTATTGAGGATTACTTCGCTAGGCTTAGCTATGTGCTTTCACAGGGGGTTAGGTTAGTGGATGTGTTAGTCCTGCATCCAATGGGTAGTGTTTGGGCAACCTATAGTCCAGTTAATGAGTCTGAGGCGGTTACAGTTAATGAAAAATTCATGGAGGTTCTCAGGGGGTTAGCTAGAATGCACGTGGACTTTGAACTTGGTGATGAAACAATAATGGCTAAGTACGGTAACGTAAGTGGGGGTGAATTAACCATAGGTAGGGCAAGGTATAGGGTAGTGGTGATACCACCCAGCTACACTATAGCTGCCAGTACCATTAATGTACTCAAGAGGTTTATTGATAATGGTGGGTTAGTGGTGGCTATTAAACCTATTCCAACAATGATTGATGGTGTTGAGTCACCTACCATTAATGATTTCCTCAGTAAGGTTAAGATTGTTGACAACGTAGGTAAGCTTAGTGAAATCCTAAAAAGCGTTGAAAGGAGCATTATAGTTAATAGCCCAAGCGATAAAGATGGTGAAGTATTAACTCATGTTAGGAGTGTTGGTGGTTCACTTATAGTCTTCATTGCTAATACAAGTAGGGTTAAGGATCATGAAGTTGAGGTTAGTTTTAAGGGTTCATTCAAGGTCGAGGACTGGGATCCCTTAACGGGCAGTATCAGTAACTACCCTGCTTCATTAAGGAATGGGTGGACATTGGTTAAAGTTACCCTTAATCCCGTTGGTTCAAGGCTACTTGTGCTTAAGCCTGGTGAGCCATTAATTGAAAGGAGCGTTAACTACGTTAAGGTTGGTGAAGTTAAGTTAAGCAGCGACTGGGTTACGCGTAGGCTTAACCCCAATATCCTCGTCTTGGATTATGCAAGAGTTAAGGTTGGGAGTAACTGGAGTGAACCAATGCCCATGCCTAAGGTTAAGGACACCATACTCAGCCTAGGCGTTGGCTCAGCCTACACAATTAGGTTTGAGGTTAATGCTGCTGAGAAGCCTCAGGGTAAGTTAAGCCTAGTTGTTGAGAGTGATAATTTAAGGAGGATCACAATCAATGGTCATGAATTAAACTTAAGTAAACCCACTGGGACTTGGCTTGACTGGAACTTCAAAACATATGATGTAACAGACTTAATTAAGGATGGGATTAACATCATTGAAGTAGAGGGGATTATTGGACTAGAACCTGACCTAGAGCCACTATACTTACTCGGTGAATTCGCAGTGGAGGCTAAGCCGAAGGGTCAATCAATAATTCACAGGGAGCAGCCGGTAACTAGCTTAGGTGACTTAACGAAACAGGGTTACCCATTCTATAGTGGTGCGGTTGAATTAACGAGATCAGTAAGAATAGTGAATGCTAGTGGGGGATTTGATAAAGTTGAGTTAATCCTCAGTTTTAATGCGGCATTAGCTATAGTATACGTGAATGGTGTTGAAGTTGCTAGGGTGATTCAAAGGAATAGCAGCGTGGATATAACTAAGCATGTTAGATATGGGGATAATGAAATCAAGGTGACCCTAATTGGAACACTAGGTAACACACTTGGGCCACTTCACAGAAAGGGTGACTTAAGTTGCGTTGGGCCTGAAACATTCTATATTGTTAATGAATCATGGACTGACGAATATGTACTAAGGCCCTTCGGTCTGGAGGATGCCAGGTTAACGCTCTACCGCATAGCGTAATTCATTAAGTAGTGAAGATTAGTTCCACATTAGGTTAGAATGTGAGGTAATTGTTTTAAGCATACCATTAATTAAGCTTAAACTGAGCTATGAGGGGTAGGGTTAAGTTAAGAATAGTAGTTAGGGGCATCGTGCAGGGGGTGGGCTTTAGATCATTCATTAGGCGTCATGCCACTGCACTTGGCCTAACAGGCTACGTTAGGAATCTACCTGATGGTGAATCCGTTGAGATAGTGGTAAGTGGCCCGGAGGATAGTGTGAATGAGTTAATAAGGCTTGCCAAGAAGGGTCCACCTGCGGCTGTTGTTGATAATGTGGAGGTGGAGCCCTATGAAGGTGCTGAGGATTTCGTGGACTTTTCAATAAGGTATGATTAAGTGGAACACAAGCATTACGTAAACCACGTAGCCTATTAAACCCAGTATGGCTACATCAGGGGTTAGTCTCCTCCTCACTATGTGGTAAATTATTATGATTGAAATGACTTCAACCATAATTACACTTACTAATGCACCTAATGTTAACCTCCAGTGAGTTAGAAGTAAGCCTAATGCTGGGTATATTGTGGAGTAAAGAACCTTCTCACCCACCAACGCCGCTACAGCCATGGTGTCCCTATTCTTAAGCACCCATATCACTGCAGTTATTGACTCAGGCAGGACAGTGGCCAACGGTACCACCACTATTGTTAACGATAATGCATCAATTGAAAGTAACCTAGCGGCCTCATCAATGGCGTGAACCATTAATCTTGAGCCAATTATTAAAGTAATAAGGGCTAAAACCACTTGAGTGAATGCTAATGCATGCCTATACCCATGTATGTTAACCACTAGAGATAAGTATGGTTCCTCGTAATCCTCAATAGCTAATCCTTGAAAGGAGTACATAATCTTTACGTAAATTATGTAAGTTAGGATTAGCAATAGCGCCACAGTCCACTTCACAATAACACTACTTATTAAAGCCGGTAGTAGTATGGTTGGGTAAAGCGCGGTGAAGAGTAGGTAAGGGATTATCAATTCCTTATTAACCTCAAGTACCACGTCATCTCTAGTTCCCAGGAACTTACCTATGAATACGAAGAGGAAGATTAATGGGAAAACTACCGTAGAAATCATGAAGGGTTCACCCATTACCGTCCCAATCCCAATATCCTGCCCAGATTCCCCACCATATAGGTAAAGCGCCACCGCGAACACAATTAACTCAGGCGTTGAGGTGAAGATAGGTGATATGATGGCTCCAACAAATGACTCACCGATCCTTGACCTCCCACCTATGTACTCTAAGGCATTAGTGAACAGTAAACCACCGGCAAATGTTAAGGCCACTCCAATAGTAATCCACGTAATTAAGACCATTATCCCCATTCATAAAGCAAATTACACAGCATTATTTAAATTAAACCTAAGAGTAAGGTTAAGGAAATTTAGTACTTAAGCCAAGTTAGTTAAAGCTAATTGCTTATTAGCAACGAATGCTTAAAGCCTTTTGGCATTATGATGCATTGCAAAATTCACTCCCAAATTACTGCAATCAAAAATGAAGTCAGCTAAGGTAGTTTCAGGGAGATTATGGCACTGGAATGATCTTAGTGCACTAATACATTAGTGGAAGCTTAGACAATTATTAAGATGATTTTCATTTTAATGATGAGGCGAGGGACTGTGGTTAAGATGACCCCTTATTACTCTCCTGCTTCTTCTCCTCCTCTTGAAGCTTCTGCAACTCCTCCTGGATCTCCTTTTCAATCTCCTCAATGGGTTTTGGTGGCGGTGTAGTTGCTAACGCGTATCCTATCCACGCCAGTATACCGAATACTGCTGCAACAGCTATGAAGCCTGTTAATTGAAGAATTAAACGCCACCATGGGGTGGCGAAGACTAGCCAACCGTAAGCCACTATTACCACCACGCCGACTACCATTAATGCAACACCTACTGTAGTGTCCTTACGCATTAGCGAATAGGAACTAGGCATTAATAAGTATTACTGTAGTAAGGTATATTTCCCCATTGATTAAGGGCCTATTGTGGTAATCTTAAGGTTCGTAACTAGGAATCAGCATAAGGTAAAGGAGGCTAGCTCAATACTTTCACAGTATGGTATTGGAATAATCATGGAGAATGCGATTAATAAGGTTGAAATACAGAGTGATAGTCTAGAGGAGATAGTTACTTATGCCCTTAGGTTAAATTGCGTTAATTGGCTTGTGGTTGAGGATGATGGCTTATTCGTGGATTCCCTCAATGGCTTCCCTGGGCCCTACTCAGAGTACGTTTACAGGACAATAGGGTTAAGGGGCTTATTGAGGCTTCTTCAGGGTTCAGTAAACAGGAGTGCGTACTTCAAGTCCGTTGTAGGCTTATGCATAAATAATGAGGTTAAGTTGTTTACAGGTATTGTTAAAGGTAGGTTAAGTGAGGAGCCGAGGGGTAGTGGTGGCTTTGGGTATGATCCAGTATTCATACCTGATGGTTATGATTTAACGTTTTCAGAAATGGGTGAGGAACTTAAGAATAAGCTATCGCATAGGTCACGGGCTTTCAATAACCTAGCCGGCTACTTAACTAGGATTACTGATTTAGGACAGGGGGCTTAACCAGAATATTCTTAACCCTAAAGGTTACACCACCGAACCATACGGGTACACCCTGCATTGGGTTACCTTTGCCGCAAGTGCCAGCATTGAAGGATAGGTCATTGGCAACAGCATCAACACTACTCCAAAGCGCCTTAGTGGTTAACTCAACATAAGGCATTAAAACTAATTCACCTAATTCACCGTTAGTAATCCTATACGCCTCTAATCCACCATACCTACCGAACCACCTCCTGTCATCAATATTCCATTCCTGGTAGGATACGAAGTATAGCCCATTCCTAGTTTCCCTAATTATCTCATCAGGCTTCCAGTCACCTGGAGCTAAGTAAGTGTTAGCCATTCTAGGTATTGGCTCCCTATTGAATTCACTTGCCCTAGCCGCGGCACTACTGCGTGCGCCAATGTATGATGCGTATTCCCTGTTCATTAGGAATTCATTAATGACGCCTTTATTAACGAGGATCCTTGGCCTAGCCTTAACCCCCTCCTCATCAACCAGGTAGTAACCGTAACTATTCGGTATTGTTGGGTCATCAATTATGGTAACGTACTCACTTCCAATCCTCAAATTCCCTAAATCACTGGGCTTCATGTATGATTCACCAGCCTCAGCTCCTTCCCTACCCATTATTCTATCTAATTCGCTAGGGTGCCCTATGGACTCATGGGTAAATATTCCGGCTAATTCAGGTGAGAAAACTATGTCCAGTTTCTCCTCGCTTTTAATTGGCTTTGCATTATCAATAATTTTAACTAGTGTTTCCGCGTTCCTCTTAGCATCATCCTCTATGCGGAGTGCCTTGATTAATTCCCAACCACCACTACCACCATACTGTTCACTTCTTTGTTGACTAAGGCCCTTACTCGGGTCATGGGCCATAATCACCATGAATAATTCAAGCCTAGGAACCCTACTTTCCACTAAGACACCTTCACTGTTAACTATAGTTTTCCTAGTCTCCATCATGCTTAGGCTAAGCATCCTAACGGACAACCTCTTATCCACGCTAACCACCTTATCCAAGTCCACTAAGTACTTCACCGCATCCTCCATTTGAATATCATTAAGCCTAGTCTTCTCAACAACATCATATTTCAACGACATTAATTCACTGGGGGCTAGTGAAACCTCCCTACGCCTTAGTGTGGAGGCTGCCTTAGCCATTTTAAAGGCTGTTTCAGCAAGCTCAATTGATGGCCTTGGCCCTGAAGAAAAACCCCAGGCCCCTTTGTAAAGCACCCTAACTGAATACCCCTCCGTAGAGTCAGTTGACACCCTCTCCAGTACACCATTCCTAACCCTAACACTCCTCTCGGAATCAGCCTGGTACCTAACCTCAGCGTATGATGCACCTAAACTAAGGGCCTTATCTAAAAGTCCCCTTAACTCATCCTCCATAAGTTCAGTACGCAGTTGCGGCTTTTAATTATTCGTCCTCTTCAAACTACTTGAAATAACCATTATTCATAACTATGATGACTATTGCCGCGGCTTAAAAGTACTGCATTAAAGCATGTTGAGTACACGCTGCTTAAGCTTATGTTTATAAAACCTGAAGAAATAACCACGGGGGATTTGTATTGCCACAGTTAACCTGAAGGTGGTCAGGGGGCCTCAGGAGAGGCCTAGGAGTAAGTGGGCCTCATTCATTGAGTGGTTTAATAAGGTAATAATGGATGCTGAGGTATATGATTATAGGTATCCTGTTAAGGGAGCCTACATATGGAGACCATATGGCGTTGCAATTAGGCGTAGTGTTGAGGCGTTAATACGCCGCCTACATGATGAGACAGGGCATCAGGAAGTAATATTCCCCGTATTCATACCTTATGAATTCTTCTCAAAGGAGAGTGAGCACATTAGGGGTTTTGAGAATGAAGTATTCTGGGTTAGTAAGGGCACTAGTGGTGAGGAGCGTCTAGTGTTGAGGCCTACTAGTGAAACAGCCATGATGCCGATGTTTAAGCTTTGGATTAGGGACCACACGGATTTACCACTGAGGGTGTATCAAATAGCCAGCGTCTTCCGTGCAGAGACAAAGATGACTCACCCCATGATTAGGCTTAGGGAAATCTCAATGTTTAAGGAGGCCCACACAGCTCATGTTGATAGGGAGGATGCTGAAAGGCAGATTAAGGAGGCCGTAGGCATATATAGAAGGATTTTCGATGAATTATGCATACCGTATTTAATAAGCAGGAGACCTGAGTGGGATAAGTTTGCTGGTGCCGTTTACACAATAGCCTTCGACACCATAATGCCTGACGGTAAGACCATGCAAATAGGCACTGTTCATTACCTTGGTGAAAACTTCTCAAGGGTCTTTGACGTCAAGTACCTGGGTAAGGATGGGCAAATGCACTATGTCCACACCACTAGCTACGGTATATCCGAGAGGGTAATAGCATCATTATTGACTTTCCATGGTGATGACAGAGGATTACTACTACCCCCAAGGTACGCCCCAATTCAAGTAGTAGTGGTGCCAATAATGTATGGTGAGGATCAGGCAGTGTTAGAGTATGTTAAGAATGTGAGCAGTGAGTTACTTAACGCTAACGTGAGGGTTCACGTTGATGATAGGAGGGATAAGACGCCGGGTTGGAAGTTCTACTATTGGGAACTTAAGGGGATCCCCATTAGGCTAGAGGTGGGACCAAGTGACGTTAAGGATAATGTTGTCACGTTAACTAGGAGGGATACCTTCGAGAAGTACAATGTACCAAGGAATAATGTAGTTGAGGCCGTGAAGGATTTGATGAATGCGATAGAGGATAATATGCGTAAATCAGCGTGGGAGTGGTTGAGGAGCCGCGTTAAGAGGAGTAGTAGTGTAAGTGAGGCTAAGGCAATCCTTAATGAGGGTGGGGTGGTGGAAGTCCCATGGAGTGGTGATGATGAGTGCGGTAAAAGAATAATGGAACTCACCGAATCTGATGCATTAGGCATACCGCTTGACATTAACGATACCCCAAGTGACCTTCGTGACGCTGCCTGTGGTGATAAGAAGGCTGAGTATTGGCTTAGATTATCCAGGAGGTACTAGGCATTATTGTTAAACCAAAGTAGTTAATAAGGTAAGGTTCTGTTTCCACTTTCCTAGTCTTCAATCCCCATCCTTTACTGTGGGGGCATAAAGTATTCCTAAGTCTCATGAGGTCTCCTTCATCATTCTCTAAAATCTTGAGTTTAACTTCCCTCAATCTGAAGGATTGATGATTTAAAGTACAGTTATAAAGGGCGCTAGGGCTGTTGCTTTTGTGGTTAAGGGCTTGGAGCTGTTTGAAGTCCCAAGGCAAGTTGTTTTTGGGCCTAACGCCATAACTAAGGTTTCCGAGGTGCTTACTTACCTTGGATTAAGGAGGGGTCTCATCATAACAGGCCACATTCATAGTAGGCATATTGCTTCTAAGATTAGCGAGCAATGCGTCGACTGCCAAATAATTAGCGATGATGAAATTGAACTTAGCGATATGGTAAAGGGCATGGGCGCCTTCTCCGATGTAGACTTCATAGCTGGTGTAGGTGGAGGTAGGGTTATTGATGTTAGTAAGGTTATAGCTTATAGGCTTAGTAAGCATTTGATTTCAATTCCAACCGTGGCTAGCCATGATGGTATAGCGTCACCTTATATTTCATTCCTAATGCAGGATGATTTAAGTAAGCTAGGTATGGGTAAGGTTAAGAAAACCCCACTGGCAATAATAGTGGATACGGGCATAGTGGCTGAGGCACCTAGGGTATTCCTCCTCTCCGGCATTGGGGAATTATTGGGTAAGAAGGTGGCTTTAATGGATTGGAAACTTGGCCATAGGATTAGGGGAGAGGATTACAGTGAATCAGCAGCTATGTTAGCCTTATCAAGCCACATGATAATAATGAATAATGTAAATAAGTTGAAGAAGCATGGTGAAGAGGAAACCAGGATAGTGGTTAAGGCATTATTAGGCTGTGGAGTTGCAATGGCTATAGCGGGTAGTACAAGACCATGCAGTGGGTCTGAGCACCTCTTCAGTCATTCCCTAGACCTACTGGCTAGGGAACATGGAGTAAAGCAAGTGATGCATGGTATGCAGGTCGCATTAAGCTCAGTGGTTATGCTTTACCTACATGGGGCTAATTGGAGGAGGGTGATCAAAATAATGAAGGTACTTGGTTTACCAACAAGCTTTAGGGAACTTGGGTATGATAGGGAACTAGTAATTGAAGCACTCATGAATGCCCACAAGATTAGGCCTGACAGATACACTATACTCGGTTCGAACGGCCTAACTAGGGAGGCTGCTGAGGAGGCCTTGGAGCAGACGGGCGTAATCACGTAATTATTAGCTTGGTTTCTTTTAATCCTATTAGTGCTATTGAGTGGGCTGTATGCTTGTTGAAACTCTTCTTCTTTCATTACCTTATCATGCCCCTCAAAATTAGTAGCATTCTTCGGATTAATCAAGACTTGGTCTAGTAACATCTGAACACAAAAATGTCTTAGTAGTAATAACCTTACCCTTATTATTTATTGCTACAACACTCAACCCATCACTATTAGAATCAAAATCAGTAATCAAACCATAACCCCTCAGCTACCCTAGACCCCGATGTTTATGCTTCTTCCCTTACCTGCCTTACTCATGTTCACTATATCATTAACTGTTAAATTCGGGTAGTACCTCCTTATGAACCAGAAGGAGTTCACGATAGGGTAATTGTAGGTTCCATCATCCTCAGCTAGGTCTATTTCCCCAATCCTCCATAGGTATGTTAAATAGTTTGAGTATATTTTCCTAGCCTCCACCATCTCTAATGCTGCTGGGAATTCATTAGCAAATACTTGGCTAGCTAGGTTTAAGTCGGAGCTTAGCTTAATTAATATTCCATTACTTAAGCCTTGCTTAACCACTGGGCATACTGTTGATGCTGCGTACTTAACCTCAAAGTCTATTACCTTATTTAATCTATCAATGGAATACCTTATTATTCTTGGTAAGTATGGGTAAGCACGGCAGGTTAGAGGCTTATACTTATCATGAACCAGGCACTTATTGTTACTGAGGAATGGACACTTATTGTCATCATTAAGGAGCATTAGGTATGATAAAGCCAAGGTAACTTTATTATTTAAATCAACCACAGTATACCCAGTCTTAAACCTAACCTCAACCCCTAATTCCTCAGCTTCATCCTGTATTAAGTAAACCTCATGAGGTAGTACTGTTACTGGGCTTAACCTACAGCATAGGCCACAATTAGGTATACACTTAAACACAAACGACACTATGGATCACTTTTAAAGGGGAGTTTAAATAGGGTTTTTAACCCCTACTCCCTAGTGTAATGAATTACAACCTCCTTACCGCATTCACATAAGTACCATTTAACAGGCTTAAACCTTGGGGATTGCTCAATTTTCAACGAATCACCCTCTAGGAAGCTTGTGCCCTTACCCAGCATGAAGGGGGCTATTGTTAACCTAACCTCATCTATGAGGTTCTTGGTGAAGAATTGCCAGTAAACCACACCACCACCCTCCACTAGAACCTTCTTAATGCCTCTTTCAGCAAGCTTCCCAAGTAATACCTCAACATCAACCTGCTTATCGAATTCCATAACTTCCATTCCGGCTTTCCTGGCAAGCTCTATCTTAGCCCTTGGAGCCCTCTCAGTAACCGCGATTAGGACTGGTGCAGGTGAGCTTAGGAACTTTGACTCTAAGGGGACCCTGAAGGCGCCATCTATGAGCACTCTAAGTATCTGCTTACCAGTCTTAGGCGTGTATGTTCCATCAACATCAATCACAGTCTGAGCCCCCACTATTGTTGCATCAACCTCATCCCTAGCCTTAAATAGCCTCTCCAAGTCATACCTGCACGTGAACCTGCTCCTAACGTAGGGGTTAGCTATTTTTCCATCCATAGTTATTGACGCTATTGCAATTACATAGGGTTTCACATTCATCTTGATCTAGTAGGGTTAACAGCTTAAGCATTAAAATCTTATATTCATTTACTGCAGGTATTAGTACCAAGTAGCCTGTATAAAGACCATATAATACTCCAGTATTACTGGGCGCTTCAAGGACTGCTGGTATTGCCAGTAAATCCTCCTCACCATCAACAATAACAGTCACCCTATTACCAGAAAGTACATTGGCATAAGCACTCCTCAAAATGCTGAATGACTCGTAGACCAATGTGCTCCTCTCATTCTTAACCCTATACACTATACCGTCAATATCACTATGCTGAACAACCGTGCCCCTCCTTGTGTTTAGATCAATAATCCTTAAGTCAGGTCTTCTCCAGTAGGTGGTGACATTAAATGAAACCACATCACCAACAGTGGCTATTACACTTAATTTAAGGTCATTGAACAATTCCTTAGCAATCATTATTGAATCCGGGGGATCCCTAGGTATAGATATTGCGAAGGGTAATGCCATTAACGCCCTCGCGCGTTTACTTCTGAGAACTAACCTAGGGCAATTGGCTTTACTCATATTGATGATTCCACGTACATTAAGCACCCTATAAGCTTTACTCCCTAGTATTTTCCGCAGCCGCTAAATGAAATAGTTAAGTTCATGGCTAAATTAAAAGGAATAGCTCAAGAGTAAAATCATGCGAAACCTACTGAGAGATTTCGTCTCTTTGGGTTTAGAAATGAGTTTTAAACCCCTTGAATGTTTTCGTTTCAGCATTA
>ERZ1669247.247-NODE-247-length-22088-cov-4.061953_pt1 | contig 22088 bp, 18 predicted proteins | sample MGYA00579297_ERZ1669247 | MGnify/ENA primary metagenome ERZ1669247 (study PRJEB41166, sample SAMN08046056) | hot springs metagenome | biome: hot spring; feature: acid hot spring; material: thermophilic sediment; isolation source: thermophilic sediment from acid...
ATTGCTGTGATCCACGGCCAGACGGTTGCGCAGGGAAAGCCCCTTCCAGAAGCCTCCCGGAGTGTATGTGACATCCAGATAATTGGCATTCACATTGCTGGCAAAGGGCGCCGTATGGTACCAGCTGTAGCTGTACTTGATACGCAGATGATCCAGCGGATAGATGAGAAAGCCGACCTTCCACGCATGTCCCGGCTTGGATACTGAGACCAGGCCGTAATTCATGATACTCGTATAGAGTGGATCGGCATTGTATTGCTGACTGAAGGGAGAGATAAAACCACCGTTATAGAAGGTCTTGCCGGCCAGAACAAAGGGGGTGCGCGACGGAAGTTCATCGTAAGCGGCAAAAAGCTCCCCGTAACTGCTCTTGATACCCAACATGCCGCCGTAGATCGTCGCATTCACGGGACCGGCGTAACGCGCACCGTCGCCCCACTCCCGCACATACTGAAAATCGGCAAAGGGTTTCACGCCCAGCCCAAGACTCGGCAAGGTATAGTGCAAGGTGCCATAGAACAGATTGGCAAGATCGTAGAAGTGGTAGAACCAAAAAGCGGATTTAAAAGGCTGAAAGTTTTCTTGGAGCCCAAAACCCAAAGTACCATTGAGACTTTTTGGCATGCCAGGATAGAGCGGATTTTCATTGAGTAGAGTCTGCCGAAAATAGTTTTCTTGAACTCTATTTTTGTAACGAAATTCGCGGAAGGCGGATACACTCAGACCGGCAAAAGGTGTTACCCTCACCAGCGCCGCCTGGTAAGTGTTAGGGATCATGAAGGCATCGGCCGGCCCCATCCAAGGCGTGTTGAGCAAGATATCACCCGCCCGGACCAATAGATACCGATTGCGATATTGCAGATAGGCCTGTCCCAACACATTGAGACTATTGCGATTGCCCATGAGCAGCGGATCGAGACGCGGACCATTCAGGTCGTTGGCGCCGAGATCATTGGCCGTGTAAAAAGCCACCCCTGCCGACACGCCAGCCAATGAGGCAGTCTGGATCTTGAGCATGCCACCCAAAGAGTAAGCATAACGGTTAGGCAAATCCGATCCGGAAAATATTTGATTGAAGTAGTAACTGCGGATGTTGCCCGTTACCTTGGAATGCATGAGAAACTCTTTTATACCATCATTGGCAGTGTTTGTCGCCAGCGCTGGCACCTGATATCCCAAGGGTAAGACAGCACACAGCAGCGGTAGGATTGTTCTGCGTATTTTCATCACCGTGGTCTCCTGTTTCCACGCATTTCCAGCAGCCCGGAAAGCCTGGTCCATTTTTTTAAGTACGAGTCATGCTCAGAAGTCCGGAGCTTTTGCTGCCCTCCTCCTGCAGTTCATTGAACTCTGCAGAACGTTATGACAGCCGAGAAATCGGTGCCAATGCTTATTGTGAATTTCTGACATTATTTTTGCTCATCATTCATTTTTTTCATGGGCCCATGGGGTTGTAGACCGGCCTAAGCTCTACCCTCCTGCCAAGGCCACGGATGCTCGGACTTCTTTCCCATTGCACGGATAGCCGCGGGCGGAACACCAGCGGCCCGGAAATCCATTCGCTGGCACCAGAGATTTTCCCCCGATGGCGGCCATCCGGGGGTCTCAAGAATGAAGACCAGCGCCGCACAAGGCGATACGATCGCAGCGATACGGCTGGTTGGATTGTCCGCGCCCATCCGTCGCTTCCCTTCGGACGCCAGGATTTCATTCGCGGCCTCCTCTTTCGTCCTTACCATCCCTCGCCACGCTCGTACGCATGGTCTTGCCCCCCAAAACGTTCTATCTTTGACCCTCGACCTACGGAGGGCCAAGGGTTTGAGGAGAGTGACCTTGAGTAAACGTGTCCTGATTCTGGGTGGGGATGGTTTCTGTGGCTGGCCCACCAGCCTGCATCTTTCAGCCTTGGGCTACGATGTCCACATCGTCGACAACCTGGTCCGCCGGCGTCAGGACGAGGAGCTGGGCGTGCAGTCGCTCACTCCCATCCGACCCTTGAGCGAACGCCTCAAGGCCTGGCACGAGCGCAGCGGGCACGAGATCGCCTTCACTGCTCTGGACATCGCTCGGGACTACGCGCAGCTGCGCGATCTGCTGGCCCAGTGGCGCCCCGAGGCCATCGTCCACTTTGCGGAACAGCGCTCGGCGCCCTATTCCATGAAATCGCCGCGGCACAAGCTCTACACCGTCGACAACAATCTGAACGCCACCCACAACGTGCTCTGCGCCATGGTGGAAGCGGGTCTGGAAGCGGACTGCCACCTGGTGCATCTGGGTACCATGGGTGTCTACGGCTACAAGACCTCGCGCTTCAAACTGCCCGAGGGCTACCAGAAGATCCGCCTGCTCTCGCCCGACGGCAAGGACAGCGTGGAAACGGAGATCCTCTATCCGCCGGACCCGGGGTCTATTTACCACATGACCAAGACCCAGGATCAGCTCTTTTTTTACTACTACAACAAGAACGACGGCCTGCGCATCACCGATCTGCACCAGGGCATCGTCTGGGGCACGGAAACCCCGGAAACCTGCTGCGACGAGCGGCTCATCAACCGCTTCGATTACGACGGCGATTTTGGCACCGTCCTGAATCGTTTCGTCATGCAGGCGGCGGTGGGGCACCCCCTGACCGTACACGGGACGGGCGGCCAGACCCGTGCCTTCATCCACATCCGTGACACCGTCCGCTGTATCGAACTGGCTATCGCTCACCCGCCGGCGCTGGGTGAGCGGGTACGGGTCTTCAATCAGACCACGGAAACGCACCGTATCCGTGACCTGGCCCAGCTCATCCACGAGCTCACGGGCGCGCCCATCGACTTCGTCGACAATCCGCGCAAGGAACAGGACGAAAACGAACTCAAGGTCGAAAATCAGGGCCTGCAGAATCTGGGACTAGCGCCCATCACCTTGTCTACCGGTCTCTTGGCGGAGGTGTCCGAGATCGCTGCCCGCTACCGCCACCGCTGCGACCTCAGGAAGATTCCGGCGCGTTCCCGCTGGCGTCCACAGGCGGCGTCGTGTCCACCTGAAAGGGATTCAGATCCTGTGGATGTACCTGTCCATAGCGAACTGCAGCGCGACTGACGATCAAGGGGTCGACCTCACCGATGGCGGCGAGGTCCTTGTCGTCGTAGGGCAGGGTCTGGAGTAGGTGCCGCATGGCGTTGAGGCGCGCCCGTTTCTTGTCGTCCGATTTGACCACCGTCCAGGGCGCGTAGGCGGTATCGGTGTGGAAGAACATGGTTTCCTTGGCCTGAGTGTAGGCTTCCCAGCGGTCCATGGAGGCCAGATCCATGGGCGATAGCTTCCACTGTTTCAATGGGTGTCGCTGGCGCTCCTGAAAGCGCCGCCGTTGCTCCTCACGGGTGACGGAGAACCAGAATTTGATGAGAAAAATGCCGCTGTATACGAGGTGCCTCTCGAATTCCGGAGCCTGGCGCATGAATTCCTGATACTCCATCTCGGTGCAGAACCCCATGACCTTTTCCACACCGGCCCGGTTGTACCAGGAGCGGTCGAAGAACACCATTTCGCCGGCGGTAGGTAACTGCTCGACATAGCGCTGAAAATACCACTGACCACGCTCTTTTTCCGACGGTTTTTCCAGGGCTACGACCCGAGCTCCGCGGGGATTGAGGTGCTCCATGAAGCGCTTGATGGTACCGCCCTTGCCGGCCGCATCGCGGCCCTCGAATACCACGACCACACGCTGCCCGGTCTGTTTTACCCAGGCCTGAAGCTTGAGCAGCTCCACCTGCAAGCCGTATTTCTGACGCTCGTACTGGCGTCGCGTCATGCGATAGAGATAGGGATACTGACCGTGCCGCCAATCAGGATTCAGCGCATCGTTGGCCGGATCCTCCGGCTCGCGCAGGCGCCGCGCAGCGTATTCCAGATCATCGGCACTGAGGTCCGATGCAGCCGCCTGCGCGGCCTGAGCCAGGGTATCGGCGTCCAGCTGCGCCGCCCCTTGGCGCTGCAACTGGTCGGCCAGCACCGCAGTCTGATGCTCCTGCGCCATCTCCGTCGCATCGGCAATGAGAAACTCACGGATCCCCTCGGCGTCGAGGTTTTCCGGCAGTTCGCCAACGCTCATGGGCTGCGGCGTCGGCGATGGCGCCGCCGTACCCGGCTGTCCTTTCACCTTGCCTGCCGCTTCCTTGGGGCGATCCCGACGCATACGACTCTCCATGGAAAAGCTTGAGTCTAGCAAAGTTATGTGACCGTTTTGTGACAGCCGGTGTTAGATCTCTGCCGGCGGGAATGCGCCACTGCGATAGAGTCTGAGGGTCTCGCGTATCTCTTCCTGGGTATTGAGGACAAAGGGTCCGTACTGAACGATGGGCTCCCGCAGGGGGCGACCTGCCACCAGCACGGCCCCACTGCCAGCCTCCCCCTGCAGCAGTACGCCGCTCTCTGCGCAGTCGTCGGCGAGAATCCCGAGATGCGCTGTGGGTAGGACCGTCCCCTGCACCGACACGGCCCCTTGATAGGGAACCACGAAGGCCGTGTGGGTGGGGGGAAGATCTACAAATATCTCGGCCGCCGCCTGCCAGCGCAGGTCGAGAAGGTAAGGGTCCGTCACGGAACGCGTGACAGGGCCGTGCAGGTCGCGGTAACGGCCGGCCAACACTACGACTTCCCAGAGCTCGGATTCACGCCATCGGGGCAACTCCTCTCGGCGAAAGTCCCGATACCAGGGCGCGGTGCTCTTGTCTCGGGCCGGCAGATTCAGCCAGATCTGCAGGCCCGCCATCCGCCCGCATTCCTGTTCCGGCATCTCCGAATGCAGGATGCCGCGACCGGCCGTCATCCACTGCATGCCGCCGCTGTCGATGACCCCGCGGTGACCGGCGCTGTCTTCGTGGCGCATGCGTCCGGCCAGCATGTAGGTGATGGTCTCGAAACCTCGGTGCGGATGGGTGGGAAAGCCGGCCAGATAATCCTCGGGCGCGTCGCTGCCAAAAAGATCGAGCATCAGAAAGGGATCCAGGCGACGCTGCAGATCGCTCTCCAGGATCCGCGTCAAGGTGACCCCGGCACCGTCCTTGGTGACCCGCCCGGGATGCACGGATTCCATGTGGCGGCCCATTTTTTGCTGTCCATTGTTGTTTGCTTTTGGAACCATGGCATCCATCCCTTCCCGTAGTTTTCTGGCATGCTATGACGGCCCTCGATTTTGGACAAGCTGGAGGGTCCATCTACAATGGCCGCTCCGCGGGCACGGAGCACGGCGCGATGCACGACTGGTGGCTATACCCTCTCCTTTTTGGCGGCGGCTTGGTCGCGGGTTTCGTCAATGTACTGGCTGGCGCAGGTTCGGCGCTCACCCTGCCGCTCCTGATCTTTGCCGGCTTGAGTCCGGCCGTGGCCAATGCCAGCAACCGCATCGGCATCCTCGCGGAAAACGCGCTGGCCAGTCGCCACTTCCTCATGAAGGATCTGGTGGCGCCGCGCTTTGCCGCCGGACTTGCGCTGTGGACACTGCCGGGGGCCATCCTCGGGGCCTGGTCCAGCGTTCACCTGGGCAGCACCCTCTTCCAGCGAATTCTGGTTCTGGTGCTGCTCTTCAGTGCCGTCACCCTGTACCTACCCGCCGACCTGGCGCGCCGTCTACACCGTCTGCCGCAACGCTATCCCACCGCCATCTACCCCGCCATGCTGCTGCTCGGTTTCTACGGGGGTTTCATCCAGGCGGGGATCGGTTTTCTCTTCATTTTTGTTCTGCGCGCCTTCCTCGATATACCTCTAGCGCGGATCAACGCCCACAAGACTTTCATCATTGCCCTCTACACCCTGCCGGCGCTGCTGGTATTCGTCCTTCTGCACCAGGTAGATTGGCTATTGGGAGGTATCGTCGGCGCGGGCGCCGTTGTCGGCGCGCATTTCTCCAGCAAGTTGACCCTGAGCCGGCATGGCGAGCTGTGGATCAAGATCGTGGTCACGCTGGTGATCCTTGCCATGGGCATCCGTCTCTGGTTTTTCTGAATCCCAGTGACGGGGCCCGCCGGGAAGATGGCGGCTGCGGCGCGGAAAACCGAAGATGAGAGTCCCAGGAGGATGCCGTCTTGGGTGGATATCCGGCGGAGTAAGCGTGGTCCCCAGCGCCGAGGCACGGGCACGCGCTTGGTCATTTTAAGCCAGTGGATGAACTATATCCGGTTAACTACTTGCCTTGTTGGGCTTTTTGCTCTAAAAACCCGGAAAGAGGGAGAAACTGGAGCGAAGTGCCCATGTCCATGCACACCGAAGCACGACCCGGCCGGGAGCGGTCGAACTTTCGTATCTTGGTACCCCTGTCCTTCTTGACCAGCGTGACGCTCCTGCTCGGGGGCTGCGCCACGGACCTCTCTGGCAGCGCGGTGCCGCCCAGCGCCTACGCCAATGCGACATCCAGCAGGCAGTATTCCTATGCCCCCGAGCTGCGTGAGAGCCACCGGGAGGCCACCGTTCTCGACACCGTCCTTGTCAACGCCATCGCCCAGATCGGCAAACCCTATGTCTGGGGCGGCGAGAGTCGCTCTGAAGGCTTCGATTGCAGCGGTCTGATTCAGTATGTGCTGTCCCAGGCGGGGGTGGAGGTGCCACGCACCGCCGCGGCCCAGGCGGCTGCTCTGCCGGCGGTGCCCATGTCGCGCATACAGAAGGGCGATCTCCTGTTCTTCAATACCCTCGGGCGCCCTTACTCGCACGTGGGCATCTACATCGGTGGCGACCAGTTTGTCAGCGCCCTGAATCGACGCGCCGGTATCACCGTCCAGAGCCTTCGTAATCCTTACTGGTCCAGTCGTCTGGACGGTGTTCGCCGCCCCATGCCACCGGAGCTCTTGGCCATGACCGCCCGAGACAGCCATGTGCTCAACCGCTGAACACCCCTGCGGCAACCCTCGCGGGCGTTATCAGGCACGGCAGCTTCTGCTGTCCGGCAGCGTCCTGGGTCTGATTCTGGCGCTGTCCGGCTGCGCCACGCAGGTCGCATCCAGCGCACCCACACCGGCGTCGCGCGGGACGACTCCCGCCGCCACGGTCAGTGTCCCACCGGCTCTTCCGGATCGTCCTGCCGTCACGGCAGCCGCACCGGCAACCGCGTATTGCCCCAGCGATCTCCGTTTCCCCGGATTCCCGCAGCGGTATCAGACAGAGCTGCGGCAGTTTGCCTGCATCCTGCAGCAGCGTTACGACCTACCGGCCTCGGTGGTCATCCCGGCCCTGCAGAGCGCCCGTTTCGACGCGCGGGCCGTCGCTCTGATGGCGCCCCCGCCGCCCAGCAGTGCCGCCCGGGTGCCCGTGCCCTGGTGGCGTTACAGCGAGCGCTTCCTGAGTCCGGATCGCGTGCGCAATGGCTTGCAGTTCTGGCAGGCGCACCGCCGCAGCCTGGACGCCGTGGCAGAGAAATACGGGGTGCCGCCTCCCATGCTGCTCGGTATCCTGAACATCGAGACGGGTTTTGGCAGTTTCATGGGCAACTTTCCGGTGCTCGATGCCAATCTCAGCCTCAGCCTTGCGCTCAAGCCGCGGCGCGACTTCTTTCTCTACCAGACGGCCGAGACCCTGAAACTGGCGCAGGCCTTGGGGCAACCCGTGACGCAATTACGCGGATCCCCGGCTGGCGCCATGGGTATGTCACAGTTTCTGGCGAGCAGCTATCTGAAGTATAGCGTCGCGTGGAATGACCCTCCCGGCGACGGTCTACCCAATCTCTGGCGATCCGTACCCGATGTGCTGGCGTCCACCGCCAACTTCCTCCGCGCGCACGGCTGGCAGCCGGGCCAGCCGGTGCTGGTTCCGGCTCTGCTTACCCAAGACAGCGCACCGGAAACCAAAACACGCCCCGAATATACCCTGGGCCAATTGGCACGCCTTGGGGTATATCCCGAACGCGGCCACGCCCTGCTCCCGGCAGACACCCCTGTCGGCCTGCTGCGCCTGGAAGGCCGAGAGGGTCCCCACTACTACCTGGCCTATCCCAATTTCTACGCGATCATGGGCTATAACCCCAGTGTCTTCTATTCGGCAACGGTCTGGGCCTACGCCAAGGCCCTGGAGCGGGCCGGCGGCTGAGAACCGGCGCACGCTGTGCTAGAGTAGAGGCAGTCTTCTGCTGGGAGTCGGTCGTGTCCGAAGAGACCGTGGTCGAATACGTTTTGGCGGCGCAATGGCTGATCCCCGTCCGGCCTCGTGGGGCCTTGGCACAGCACGGCCTGGCCATCGGCGGTGGGCAGATTCGCGACCTGGGTCCGCAGCAGCAGCTCCGCTCCCGATATCCTGCTGCCCGCTGGATCGAGCTCCCCCACCACGCACTCCTGCCGGGCCTCGTCAACAGCCACACCCACGCGGCCATGACCTTGCTGCGCGGACTGGCGGACGATCTGCCGCTCATGACCTGGCTGAAGCAGCACATCTGGCCCGCCGAGGCGCGCTTCGTCGGACCCGAATTCGTCGCTCTGGGCACGCAGCTGGCCATCGCCGAGATGCTGCGCGGCGGTACCACCTGTTTCAACGACATGTATTTTTTCCCAGAGGCGGCGGCGCAGGCAGTCGTGGAAAGCGGCATCCGCGCCTGCCTAGGTCAGGTGGTGATCGATTTTCCCACGGCCCAGAGTCGGGATGCCAACGATGCGCTGCGACGGGCCGAGACTCAGGCGGTATCCTTGCGGGCCCTGCCGCGGATCCGCCAGAGCGTTGCCCCGCACGCACCCTACACGGTCCAGGATCCGGCCCTGCGCGCGGCCAAGGAGCTGGCGGAATCGCTCGATCTGTTTCTGCACATGCACGTTCACGAAACCGCTCACGAGGTCGAGCAGGCCATCGCCCAGGACGGACGGCGACCACTGCAAAGACTGGACGAGCTGGGGCTGCTCGTCGTCCGCTTCCTGGCTGTGCACATGACCCAGTTGACGGCTGAAGATCTGGAGCTCGTTCGTCAGCGCGGTCTACGCCTGGCCCACTGTCCGGAATCCAACCTCAAGCTTGGTTCCGGTATCGCCGCCGTGGATCGGTGGCAGGCCGCTGGAATCCCCTTTGGCATCGGTACCGATGGCGCCGCCAGCAACAACGACCTGGATATGTTCAGCGAGATGCGCAGCGCCGCCCTCCTGGCCAAGGGACGGGGCGGCGACACCACGGCATTGGCCGCCGCCGCCGCGCTGGAGGCGGCCACCCTGGGTGGGGCCATGGCCTGCGGCTGGGACGATACCATCGGTACGCTGGAGCCCGGCAAGGCAGCGGACTGCATCGCGGTGGACCTCGACCATCCCGCCACCCAACCGCTCTACGACCCCATCTCGCAGCTGGTCTACTGCGCCGGGCGAGATCAGGTGAGCCACGTCTGGGTGAACGGTCAATTGCTGGTAGAGAACGCGGATTGGACGCGGCTGGACTGGTCGCGTCTGAGATCACAGGCACAGGAGTGGGCGCGGCGAATTGCCGCGAAGGATCGGCAGACGTGAACGTGGATTCGGCAGAAATCGAAAAATTTGGGGCTCTGGCGGAGGACTGGTGGGACGACAAGGGTCCCATGCGTACCCTGCACCAGATCAATCCCGTGCGACTGGAGTTCATTCGCCGCGGCTGTGATGGTCGCCTGGATGGGCGCAAGGTTGTGGATGTGGGCTGCGGCGCGGGCATTCTCAGCGAGGCCATGGCAAGATCAGGGGCCCATGTCCTCGGCGTGGATCTGGCGGAGTCGGCCCTGGCAGCGGCCCGTGCCCATGCGCAAAAAACGGGGCCGGATCTTTCCGGGACCCTGGAGTACCGCGCTATAGCCGTGGAGGATCTGGCGCAGGAGGCCGCGGGCAGTTTCGATGTCGTCACCTGCATGGAGATGCTGGAGCACGTGCCCGATCCCCAGAGTGTGGTTCGTGCCTGTGCCGAGCTTTTGCGCCCCGGCGGTCAGGCCTTCTTTGCCACCATCAACCGCAACCCCAAGAGTTATCTGCTGGCCATTCTCGGCGCCGAGTATGTGCTGGGCCTCATTCCACGAGGGACGCATGACTACGAGAAGCTCATCCGTCCCAGCGAGCTCCTGGACATGGCGCGAAACGCCGGGCTGCAGCTGGAGGAACTCAAGGGCATGCACTACGATCCCATTCGCGGACGTGCCCGCCTGGTGGACGACGTCAGCGTCAATTATCTCTGTCGAAGCCGCAAGGCGAAGGACGCGTGAGTCGCTGGCATGCGGTCCTCTGGGATCTGGACGGCACCCTCTTGGATACCGCTCCCGATCTCGTCGCTGCCGTCCATGCGCTCTGTCGTCGCCACCAGCGTTCAGCACCCCCTTTCGAACGTCTGCGCCCCTTCGCTTCGCAAGGGGCGCGCGGTCTGCTGCGGGAGACCTTCGGTGTCGAGCCGCAGCAGCCGGAATACGAGGCCTTGCGCGAGGAATTCCTCGCCCACTACGCAGCGAACATTGCGGTGCGTACCCGCCTCTTCCCGGGGGTGGCCGACTGCCTTGCGACGCTGGCCGAGCACGACATTCCCTGGGGTATCGTCACCAACAAGCCGGGCTATCTGACGGATGCCCTGCTGGCGGCCCTGCCGCTGCCCGTGGCACCGGCGGTGGTGGTCAGCGGTGATACCACAGCACGCTGCAAACCCGATCCTCTCCCCTTGCTCTACGCCTTGGAACGATTGGCGGTGTCACCGCAGCGCAGTCTCTATCTGGGCGACGATCGACGCGACATCGAGGCGGCCCACGCGGCGAGTTGTGCGGCCTGGGCGGCAGGCTGGGGTTACTGCAGTGGGGAGGCGGCGGCATCCTGGGGCGCCGACGCTGTCATCCCGCGCAGCGAGGACCTAGCTGCGCGGCTCTTCGCCGAGGCTATCGGTGGGGACGGGCCCTGGTAGTGTGGGTCTGCGCATCTGCAAGCCGGCGGCAGCGAGGATGGCAAGGCCGCCCGTGAATTCGGACCAAGTCACGGCCTCGCCGGCGAGGAGCCATGCCGAGGCAGCGCCGAAGAGGATCTCCACTGGCATGATCACCGCCGATAGACCCACGGGGAGGCGAGCCACGCCGTAGAGGGTGGCGGCCGTCGCGCCGCCCACCCAGAACCAGGAAAAGGCCGGAAGCAGCCAAAACAGTTCGGCATGCGGGCGCGGCCAGGGTGAAAAGAGCGCCACCATCAGGCCAAGGGACGCACAACCCCACCAGATGGCCACGGCCCGCTCGCGATCCGGTACACTCTGGTTGCCGCGCAACAGGACATTGCTGGCGGCAAAGGCAAGCCCGGCGCTGACCGCCAGAAGATCGTCCAGGTCGAAGGCCGACCAAGATCCCACTTGGCCGTGACCGATGACGAGGATGCTGCCGGCGATGGCCAGAGCACCGGCCAAGACGCCACGCCACCCCAGCGATTCCTTCAGCACCAGCCAAGCCAGCAACAAAGACCATACCGGCGACAAATAGAAGAGCAGCAACACGCGCACCACGCTGCCATCGAAAAGGGCCAGCATGAAGGCCACGTTGGTCCAGCCACCCAGGAGCGCCAGAGCCAGCAGCACCTTGCCGTCGCGACGCCAGTGCAAGCGCTGCCAGCGCACCACCGTCAAGGCGGGGAGCGCCAGCAGTAGATAGATGCCGGCAATGAGCCAGGGGCCCGCCAACCCTTGGCCGGAGAAAAAGCGTAGCGGCCACCGGAACCCGCCCCACAGTGCGGCTCCCAAAACCAGCGCACCGATGGCCAGATGGCGCGGCGACTCCCGAAAAGACGCGACAGACACTTGTCAGGGGACTCCTTTCTGCACCAAACTTGCATCCATGATGAAATCCACTGGCTGGCTTCGGTCGATCACGGCTGACGGAAGTGTGGCATGAATCCCGGCCTTGCGTCACTGCAGGCCTATCCTTTCGAGCGCCTGCGGCAGTTGCTTCAGGATGTGAACCCGCCAGCACTCCCGCTCATCGACTTTTCCATCGGTGAACCGCGTCAACAGGCGCCCGAACTGGTGGCCCAGGCCCTGACGGCATCCTTGCAGCAGGGCCTGGCGGAATATCCCAAGGTGCTGGGCGAGCTGACGCTGCGACGGGCGATGGCTGCCTGGGCGAGCCGCCGCTTCTCTCTGCCCAGCGGATTTCTCGATCCCGACCGCTGCATCCTGCCTGTCAACGGCACTCGTGAGGCGCTCTTCAGCATCGCTCAGACCCTGGTGGACCCCTGCCAGGAGCCTAAAGCCCTGGTGCTCATGCCCAATCCTTTCTATCAGATCTACGAGGGTGCGGCACTGTTGGCGGGGGCGGAGCCCTACTACCTCAATTGCGACCCGGTATCGGGCCAGCCGGATTACCACGCCATCCCTGAAGCCATCTGGCAGCGTGCCGCCCTGATCTATGTAAACTCGCCGCACAACCCCACCGGCGCCGCGCTGGACCAGGATACACTCGCCTGGCTCATCGCCCAGACTCGGCGCCATGGTGTGGTTCTGGCTGTCGACGAGTGCTATAGCGAGATCTATTTCCGCGACGCCCCGGTGGGTGTGCTGGCGGTGGCGGCCGCGACCGGCAGCCTCGAAGGTGTACTGAGTTTTCACAGCCTGTCCAAGCGCTCGAGCATACCGGGGGCGCGCAGCGGCTTCGTCGCGGGGGATCCCGCCGTCCTGGCGCGTTTTCTGCGCTATCGCACCTATCTTGGAGCAGCCATGCCGCCCTTCATCCAGGCGGCTTCCCTTGCCGCCTGGGGGGACGAGGAGCACGTGGCGCAGAGCCGCCGTACCTACGCACGCAAGTTTGCGGCGGCGCAGGATATTCTCGGTGGGCACCTGGATATCGCCCTGCCCGATGGCGGCTTCTACCTCTGGCCGGAAGTGGGCGACGGCGAGGCTTTCACCCGTGCGCTTTTTGCAAGCAAGCACGTCCGCTGCCTGCCCGGTGCCTATCTGGCGCGGCATGCCCACGGTCTGCACCCGGGACAGGAGCGCGTGCGTATCGCCCTGGTGGGGAGCGAGGAAGAATGCATCGAAGGTTTGCAACGCATCCGCGATTTTCTCGATAATCACCCTTTAAAATCGTCACAATCAAAGGAGTCAGCGTGGCACAGCTAGCGGAAATCATCGACAGCGCCTGGGAGGAACGGGACCAGTTCAGCCCGCGCAATGCGCCCAACGAGCTGCGCGACGCCGTGGGAAAGGTCATCGAAGGCCTCGACAAAGGCGTGCTGCGGGTCGCCGAGAAGCGCGATGGCGAATGGTATACGCATCAGTGGATCAAGAAGGCCGTGCTGCTGTCTTTCCGCTTGCAGGACAATGTCCGTATCCCAGGCGGCGAGACCCAATATTTTGACAAGGTGCCGGGGAAATTCGCCGACTACAACAGCAACGATTTTCGCACCGGCGGCTTTCGCGTGGTGCCGCCAGCGACGGTGCGCAAGGGGGCCTTCATCGCCCGTAACTGTGTGCTCATGCCCTCCTTCGTGAACATCGGTGCCTATGTGGACGAGGGTACCATGGTGGATACCTGGGCGACGGTGGGTTCCTGTGCCCAGATCGGCAAGAACGTGCACCTATCCGGCGGCGTCGGCATCGGCGGGGTGCTGGAGCCCTTGCAGGCCAATCCCACCATCATCGAAGACCACTGCTTCATCGGCGCCCGCTCCGAAGTCGTGGAAGGAGTCATCGTCGAGGAAGGTTCCGTGATCTCCATGGGGGTCTTCATCGGCGCCAGCACCCGCATCTACGATCGCGAGACGGGAGAGATCCTCTACGGCCGCGTGCCGGCGGGTTCGGTGGTGGTATCCGGCAGTCTGCCGGCAAAGGACAGCAGCCACAGTCTCTATTGTGCCGTCATCGTCAAGAAGGTGGACGCCAAGACCCTGAGCAAGGTGGGTATCAACCAGTTGCTGCGTGAGCTCTGAGTCATGGATCCGCGCCAGCGCGTGCTGCGCTACGCCGAGACACTCATAGCGCGTCCGTCGGTGACGCCGGAGGACGCGGGCTGTCAGGTCTGGATGCGGGAGCGTCTCGAAAATCTGGGTTTTACGGTGACCAGCTTGCCGGCGGGCGGCGTCGAGAATTTCTGGGCGCTGCGGGGGGAGTCCGGGCCCATCGTCTGCTTTGCCGGTCACACCGACGTGGTTCCACCGGGCCCGCGTGAGGCCTGGCAGAGCGATCCCTTCGTGCCCGTCGTGCGCGACGAGGTGTTGTACGGTCGCGGGGCCGCGGACATGAAGGGCAGTCTCGCCGCCATGCTGGTGGCGGTGGAAGACTTCGTCGCCGCACAACCAAAGCACCCCGGCCGTATCGCCTTCCTCATCACCTCCGATGAGGAAGGCGTGGCCACCCACGGGACCCGCCACGTCGTGGACTATCTGGCGGCGCAGCAGATTCGGCCGGATTATTGTCTGGTGGGCGAGCCCTCCTCCTCGAAACGCCTGGGAGACGTGGTCAAGAATGGGCGGCGCGGCTCGCTCAACGCCCGCCTGCGGATCATCGGGCAGCAGGGCCACGTGGCCTACCCCGAGCTCGCCGACAATCCCATCCACCGCGCGCTGGGAGCTCTGGCGGAGCTGGCGGAGAGACAGTGGGATGCCGGTTATCCCGACTTTCCTCCCACCCGCTTGCAGATCTCCAATATCCATGCCGGCACTGGCGTGACCAACGTCATTCCAGGGCAACTGGAGGTACAATTCAATTTCCGCTTCTCTCCCGCTTCGAGCCCCGAGTCTCTGGAGCAGGCCGTGGTGGCGTTGCTGGAGAAGCACGGCCTGCGCTACGAACTGGACTGGCAGTTTTCCGGGCCGCCCTTCTACACACCACCCGGAAGGCTGGTGGACGCCACCCAGAAGGTACTGCGTCGCCAGCTGGGTCAAGAGGCGCAACTGTCCACGGGAGGGGGCACTTCCGATGGGCGATTCATTGCCCAGCTGGGCGGGGAGGTGCTGGAGCTGGGCCCATGTAACGCCACCATCCACAAGGTGAACGAGTGTGTGGCCCTGACCGAACTCGAGGAGTTAGCGGCGATCTATCGGGGAGTGCTGGAAGAACTCTGCAGCGGGACCGAAGCGTGAACCGCCGCCACGCCGCCTTATGGTTTTTCACCCTCGCAGGTCTGTTGCTGGGCGGCTGTGCCCAGCGGATGTCGCCCATGCCCGGGAGCAGCGTCGCTCCGGCTTCGGCCGGTACCTGTCAAGCCGGCGCGCCGAAGCTCGATGCGCCCTACAATCGCAGTTATCTGGTCAACGGTCGTCGCTATCAGCCACTGACCACCGCGCTCGGCTACGATCGACGCGGGACGGCCTCTTGGTATGGCTGGGAGTCCGGTTCCGTCACCTCCATGGGGACGCCCTTCCTGCCGCAGGCCTACAGTGCCGCCAGCCGCGAGCTACCGTTGCCCACCTGCGTGCGCGTCACCAATCTTGCCAACGGTCGCAGCATCGAGGTGCTGGTAAACGATCGCGGTCCCTTTGTCGACGGCCGTATCCTCGACCTCTCCTACGGTGCTGCCAGGGCCCTGGACATGATCCGCAGCGGCACGGCGGTGGTACGCGTCGAGGCCCTGGCACCGACGACCCAGGCCAGTTCGGCCGCGGCTCCCAACCCAGGTGCGGGCAGACCGGCGGAGTTCTATCTACAGACGGGCGCCTTTCAGCAGATCAATCTCGCCATCCGCGAACGCCATCGTCTGCAGGCCATGGGCGTCGGCCCGCTGCTGATCGTGCCGGGGCTGGTGCGGGGCACGACCTTCTATCGGGTGCAGATCGGCCCATGGACCGATCGGAGTGTGGCCGAGACCCTGCGCGCGCGACTGCTGCAGGCGGGCACAGCGGAAGTCCTGGTGGTCCAACAGTGAACCTTCGGCAGCCATGATCTCCTTGCGACCCACGGCTTCCCGCAAGGGAGCGGCCGTCATGCCCAATCTCTTCATCGTTGGCGCCGTCAAGTGCGGCACGACCTCTCTCTATGCCTATCTGCGCCAACATCCGGAGATCTTCTTCCCGGAGATGAAGGAGCCGCATTTCTTCACCCACCCTCAGCCTTCGGCGGAGCAGGCCCACCTCATCCAGTATGTGGCCGATGCCGACCACTACGCCAAGCTCTACGCCCACTCCGGTAACTATCGCTGGCGGGGCGATGCCAGTCCCTCCTACCTTTGGTCGGCGGAGGCGGCAAGGCAGATCCACGCCGAGATACCCGAGGCGCGGATCCTGATCCTTCTGCGCGATCCCGTGCAGCGTGCCTACTCCCAGTACCTCATGGATTTTCGCGAGGGTGTCGTCAATGACGATTTCTATACGGCGCTGATGCGGGATTGGCAGCGATCGGACAAGGGCTGGGGGATATCGCAGCTCTATGTCGAGCTGGGTCTCTATCTCGACCAGGTTCGGCGTTACCGGGAATGGTTCGGGGTAGAACAGGTGCGTGTCTTTCTGCTGGAAGAACTCAAACGGGATGCGCGCGCCGTATTGCTGGAGATTGCCGACTTCCTGAAAATCGATCCTGGCCCCATCGAGGGCATCGATCTGCATCGAGCACACAATCCGCACCGTCGTCCCCGGGGGGAGTGGGCGCGGCGTCTGGCTGCCGCGCCCTGGAGTCGCTATATCGGCGAGCACCTCTTTCCACAGCGCTGGGGCGAATATCTCTGGCAGCACTTTTTCCTGGCGGAAGGGAAAAAGCCGCCCATGGATCCGCGGGCGCGCGCTTTTCTGCAGGGCATCTACGAGCCGGAGATTCGCGGACTGGAGCAGCTTCTGGATCGGCCCCTGCCGGAGCTGCGTTTGTCGTGGCGCCCGGATGAGCGCAGCACCATCTCCGTTCCAGAGCCGGTGGAAGGTCTGGAAATACCCGACCGCCCCTGAAGACGCGCCTTGCCGCGGGCGGTTCCCTGGACTAAGGTGAATAGGAGACACGACTCGGAATTTAAGGAGAGACTCCTGTGGCCTACCGGTATCTGCGTTTTTTCAGGGAAATCGGCATCGATGACCTGCCCCAGGTAGGCGGCAAGAACGCCTCCCTCGGGGAGATGTACCAGAAACTGAGTAGCCAGGGAGTGCGGGTCCCCAATGGCTTTGCCATCACTGCCGAGGCCTACCGGGCCACGCTGGACGCAGCAGGCGCCTGGGATGCCCTGCACGCCTGCCTGGACGGTCTCGATCCCAACGATGTGGATGCCCTCGCCCGCGCCGGCGTGCGTGCACGCGAGATCGTCTACGCCGCCCCCCTACCCGCCCAACTGCAGCAGGAAATCCTGGAAGCCTACCGCGAACTGCAGAGGGAATATGGCGAGGGTCTCTCTCTGGCGGTGCGCTCCTCGGCCACGGCGGAAGATCTCCCCACCGCGAGCTTCGCTGGCCAGCAGGAGACCTACCTCAATATCCGTGGCGACGCCGAGCTCATGGACGCCTGCCGGCGCTGCTTTGCCAGTCTTTTCACAGACCGCGCCATCCATTATCGCGCCGAGCAGGGCTTCGATCACTTTCACGTGGCCCTGTCTGTCGGCGTGATGAAAATGGTGCGCTCGGATCTCGCCAGCAGCGGCGTGATGTTCTCTCTGGATACCGAGACGGGTTTTCGCGACGTGGTCTTCATCACCGCCGCCTGGGGTCTGGGGGAAAACGTCGTCCAGGGAGCCGTCAATCCCGACGAGTTCTATGTCTTCAAGCCCACCTTTCGCCAGGGCAAGCGCGTCGTCCTGCGACGGCTGCTGGGGAGCAAGAAACTGAAGATGGTCTATGCCGACGACGGCGAACACCAGACCACCCGCAATGTCGACACGAGCCCCGAGGAGCAGGAGCGCTTCTGTCTCGACGATGCCGACGTCCTGCAGCTGGCGGAATACGCCATGATCATCGAGGAACACTACAGCAAGCACGTCGGTGAGTCGCGGCCCATGGACATGGAGTGGGCCAAGGACGGCATCGACGGTCTGCTCTACCTGGTGCAGGCGAGGCCGGAGACCGTGGCGTCGCAGCAGAAAGGCCAGGTTCTGGAAGAGTATCGTCTGCAGGCCCGACCGGAAAAGGTCCTGGTGGAGGGTCGGGCGGTGGGCGGCAAGATCGCCACCGGTAAGGTTCGGGTCTTTCGCGATATTCGCCAGATCGACACCTTCCGGCGCGGCGAGGTGCTGGTCGCCGACAATACCACGCCCGACTGGGAACCCATCATGAAGGAGGCCGCCGCCATCGTTACCAACCGTGGCGGACGCACCTGCCACGCCGCCATCATCGCCCGGGAGCTGGGAATCCCGGCGGTGGTGGGTGCCGCCGGCGCCACCGAGCAGCTGCACGACGGCGACGAGGTGACCATCTCCTGTGCCGAGGGCGACGTCGGTCGGGTCTATGCCGGTCGTCAGCCCTTCGAGGTGCGGCGCACCGATCTGGCCCAGCTACCTCGGCCGGCAACCCACATCATGATCAACCTGGGGGATCCCGATCTCGCCTTCCAGATCCGCAATCTCCCCAACGACGGCGTGGGTCTGGCGCGGATGGAGTTCATCATCGGCAACTACATCAAGGCCCACCCCATGGCCCTCCTGCACCCCGAACGGGTCGAAGATGCCGATGAGCGGGAGGCCCTGCAGCGACTGCAGCGCGGTTTTCGCAGTGGCGAAGCATTCTTCATCCAGAAGCTGTCCGAGGGCATCGGCACCATTGCCGCCGCCTTCTACCCCAAGCCCGTGGTCGTGCGCATGTCCGACTTCAAATCCAACGAATATGCGGCGCTGCTGGGCGGGCGGAGCTTCGAGCCGCGTGAGGAAAACCCCATGCTCGGTTTTCGCGGTGCCTCTCGCTACGCCCACCCCGCCTATGCCGAGGGCTTCCGTCTGGAGTGCCTGGCCATGCGCCGGGTGCGGGAGGACATGGGCCTGATCAATGTCGTCCTCATGCTGCCCTTCGTACGTCGCCTGGAGGAGGCCGATGCGGTACTGGCGCGAATGGCGGAATACGGGCTGCAGCGCGGTGCGCACGGACTGCAGGTCTACGCCATGTGCGAGGTGCCCAGCAACGTGATCCTGGTGGATGAGTTTGCAAAGCGCTTCGACGGTTTTTCCATCGGCAGCAACGATCTCACCCAGCTGACCCTGGGCGTGGATCGGGATTCGGAAATCGTGGCCTTCGATTACGACGAGCGGGACGCGGCGGTGCGCGCCATGATCCGCCTGGCGGTGGAAGGCTGTCAGCGCAATGGCATCCACTCGGGCCTGTGTGGACAGGCGCCCTCGGATTATCCGGAAATTGCCGAATATCTGGTACAGATCGGCATAGAATCCATGAGCCTCAACCCCGACACCGTGCTCAATACCACGCTGCAGGTGCTGGAAGTGGAGAAAAGGCTCGGTCGTTCCGGACGCGATTCTGCGTCCTGAGCCCGGCGGCGACACCCCCACGGATGTCGCACGGGCTCAGCGAGTTTCCCGTCTCGACAAGGAGTGAACGTGAGCAGTCCAAGGCCCGTCTTGGTAGTGATTTTCGATGGCTTCGGCCTCAACCCCAACCGCGCCTACAACGGCTGGGCATTGGCTCGCACCCCGCACCTGGACCACTATTTCAGCAGTTTCCCACACAGCGCCCTGCAGGCCTCCGGTCGCGCCGTGGGCCTGCCGGACGGACAGTTCGGTAATTCCGAGGTCGGCCATCTGACCTTGGGCTCCGGCCGCATTCTCAAGCAGGATCTCGTCCGCATCTCCGACGCTTTGGAGGACGGCAGTTTCGGCGAACTTCCGTCCTGGAAAAAATTCCTGCAAAGCCAAGGTCGCCTCCACCTCATCGGCATGGTCTCCGACGGCGGTGTGCACTCCCACATCGACCACCTCCTGGGTATCCTCCCGCTCGTGGTGGCGGCAGGCATGGAACCCGTCGTACACATGATCAGCGACGGCCGCGACACCGCGCCCCAGTGTGCCGACGGTTACGTCCGCCAGGTGGAGAAGGTTCTGCAACAACTCGGCACTGGGCGTATCGCCAGCGTCGTCGGCCGTTACTACGCCATGGACCGCGCCGAGCACTGGGAACGGACGCAAAAGGCTTGGCGCGCCTACCTCCTGGGGGAGGGGGAGCGGGCCGCGGACGCCGAAAGCGCCGTCCGCGCCGCCTGGAAACGAGGCGAAGGGGACGAATTCATCCAGCCCACCCTCGTCGGTGACCCGGAAACGGCGCGGATCGGCAAGGACGAGCACGTCTTCCTTTTCAATTTCCGCTCCGATCGCATGCGCCAGCTGAGCGCCGCCTTGGGCATGCCGGATTTTTCCCATTTCGACCGCGGCAGCGAAGGACCGCGACCGCTTCTGTGCATGACGCCTTACAACGACGATTATCCTTTCCCGGTACTTTTCCCCACGGAATTCCCCTATCAGGTCCTGGCGGAAGTGATCGCGGACGCGGGACTGCGCCAGTTCCACTGCGCCGAAACGGAGAAGTACGCCCACGTCACCTACTTTTTCAACGGCGGTCGGGAGGAAGCTTTTCCCGGCGAAGACCGCGCCATCGTTCCTTCACCTCAGGTGGCCACCTATGACCTGCAACCGGAGATGAGCGCTGCTGCCGTAGCCGATCGCGTCATCGAGGCCATCGAGTCGGGGCAGTACGCCTTCGTCCTGGTGAATTTTGCCAACGGCGACATGGTCGGGCATACCGCCAGGATCCCTGCCATCCTCCGTGCCGTAGAGACTCTCGACCTACAATTCCATCGCGTGGCACAGGCCGCGCTGGCCAGGGGGTTTCGCATCATTCTCACCGCCGATCACGGCAACTGCGACGAAATGGTGGACCCGTTGACGGGCGAGCCGCACACCCAGCACACCGTCTATCCGGTGCCCTTCCTGCTGCTGGGCGTACCCGGCGCGAGCCTCGGTATCGGCCGGGGTCTGGCGGACCTTGCCCCGACGGTCCTCGATCTCCTGGATCTGCCGGTACCGGAAGCCATGAGCGGCAAGAGCATCATCCTCAATCGTCGACGGGATTAGGCCGCCATGCCAATGGGAGGAAGATCATGGGCAGCATGAACGATCGCATCCGCGAGGTCGCCGAGCTCACGGAGCGGCTCAAGGAGCAGTATCCGGCGGAGATCAGCGCCTTTCTGGGGTTCATGGGCAAGACCGAGGGGAATCCGGCCCTGACCCACGCCCAGAAAGAACTCATCAATGTCGCCCTGGCTGTGGCCGCCCAGTGTGAATGGTGTATCGCCATCCACGTCAAGGCAGCCGTGAAGGCGGGGGCCAACCGTGACGAAATCATGAGCGCCGGCTTCCAGGCGGTACTCATGCACGGTGGCCCGGCGCTCATGTATCTGGTCTCCCTCACCCACGCCGTGGACGAGTTCGCCCCGGCCACCACCCAGGGGGTCTGATATGGATCGCGACACCATACGGACCATGTTGCAGGATATGCTGCGCGCCCGCGCCTTCGAGGAGGCAGCTGCCCAAGCCTACGCCCAGGGCGAGATTGCCGGTTTTCTGCACCTCTACCCGGGCGAGGAGGCCGTCGCCGTGGGCGTGCTGCACGCCGCGGAACCCGGTGACTATGTCGTCAGCACCTATCGGGAACACGTGCACGCCCTGGTGCGCGGCATCCCGGCCGCGGCCATCTTTGCTGAACTCCTGGGCAAAAAGACGGGCGTGAGCGGCGGCATGGGCGGATCCATGCACCTCTTCGATCGGGAACGGCGCTTTCTCGGCGGTTACGCCATCGTCGGCGAAACCTTCCCCATCGCCCTCGGCGCCGCCTACGCCGTGGCCTACCGCCAGCTTCCCGAAGCCGTGCTCTGTTTCTTTGGCGACGGCGCCGTCAATCAGGGGACCTTTCACGAGTCGCTGAATATGGCCGCCCTCTGGCGCCTCCCCATCCTTTTCGTCTGCGAAAACAATCGCTACCAGATCGGCACCGAGATCCATCGCCACTCCGCCGTGACGGAAATCTACAAGCGGGCCTGCGGCTACGGCATCCCCGCCGAGAAAGTGGACGGTATGGACGTGCTGGCCGTCCATGAGGCGACCCGCCGCGCCTTGGCGCGGGTTCGGGCGGGGGAGGGGCCGCAATTCCTGGAGATGGAAACCTATCGCTTCCGCGGCCACTCCATGGCCGATCCCGGGAGCTACCGCCCGACGGTGGAAGTCCAGGCCTACGAGGCCAACGATCCCATCGCCGCCACTCTACGCGGCG
>ERZ1669247.254-NODE-254-length-21637-cov-3.812344_pt1 | contig 21637 bp, 24 predicted proteins | sample MGYA00579297_ERZ1669247 | MGnify/ENA primary metagenome ERZ1669247 (study PRJEB41166, sample SAMN08046056) | hot springs metagenome | biome: hot spring; feature: acid hot spring; material: thermophilic sediment; isolation source: thermophilic sediment from acid...
TTGAATACGGCTGTAGTTTAGAAGGATTAAATCTTCAAAAATGGGGAAATATCTCGCGGATAGCTCAAGCGTACCTCATCTATATCATAAGGGGCGGGTAGAGCTCTGGGATGGGGGCATCGATTTTCGGGTAGGATTTATCCAACAAAGCACGAGTAGCACATCGTTTATATGGGAGGGTGCGCAAGATGATGTCTTGTATCAGATGCTTACGTTCATCGAAATGCTCGTTGCAAGCGTGATAGCTGGCTTCATAGGGGCCCTCACGGGGCTTGGCGGGGGTACGGTACTCGTGCCGATATACACGATATTGATGGGCATACCGATAATATACGCCGTAGGTGCAAGCCTGATTTCGACGATAGCAACGTCAAGCGGCTCAGCATCAGCCTACGTGAAAGAGGGGATAACGAACATAAGGATAGGCATTTCGTTAGAGATTGCCACGACCTTTGGGGCCATAGTTGGATCGCTGACCGTCGTTACGATTTATCGGTATGGGCTCGCCTACATAATATACATAGTTTTTGGTGCCGTGCTCTTGTTTTCTCTTTATCCGACTTACAAAAGAATATCGCCAAGACCTTGGACCCCTATCCGTAAGCCAGATAAAACTACCAAGATATTCAACCTATATGGCGAGTATTACGATGAGGTTAGGAAGACCAACGTGAAGTATTACGGCGTTAGGTGGTGGCTTGGCCTTATCGTCATGTTTATGGCTGGTTTCATATCGGGCCTTCTGGGAATTGGCTCCGGCGCGCTCAAGGTTCTGGGCATGGACGCTGCCATGGGCCTCCCCATAAAGGTTACCACAACCACAAGCAATTTCATGATTGGCGTCACGGCTGCTACTAGCAGCGGAATTTACTGGGTTAACGGCTACATTCAGCCGTTCATAGCCGCTCCCACGGCAATAGGAGTTCTTGTGGGATCGCTGCTTGGTACAAGAGCTCTTGTTCGCATGAAGGGGCGGAACATAAGGATAATCTTTCTGATAATACTCGGGATCTTGGGGGTTGAGATGATATTTCGCGGCTTGGGACTTATGGGGTGGTCCTTATGAGATTTGACATCGAGAAAGCGATCAGCTACTCGCTTATAACCGGGGTAATAATCAGTTCTGGCCTAATAATCTTGGGCTTGGCCTTTATATTCGCCCAGGGAGGCGCAGGCCCTTACGGATTTGCTCAGATAAGTTCGTTTACGTCTGCGGTGAACTCGAAAACGTTTGGAGTTAACGAAGTATTCAGCGGTTTGAGCGCTTTCAACGGCATATCTTACATATACTTGGGAATAATGGTCCTTATAGTTACACCAATAATGAGGGTTATATTGCTGATATTTCAATTCTTATATGAGCGCAATAGGCTTTATTTCATAATATCGGTGATAGTGCTTTTTAATATGTTGTTCGCCCTCTTACTTCTTCCTAGATTTATATCTTGATGAGCGGGTTAGTGGCTCAGGCTTTTAGAGCGAGGCTTACCCACCTCCATAATTAAATTGTCGGTCCGCTAAAGCGGGAAGCCTTCCGTTAGGATGGAATCACTTAGTGCGGGAGGCGGAGCCGCATAGCGTTTCCTTAAACGCTGTGATTTGTAACGCGTGATCGTCGCTGGGGCGCGCTTCAGCGTTGCCTGTGCGTCGTGCCCGTTTTAATGTAAGCTTTTATAGTCCGTATCGGGTAAAATCGATATGCCGATAATAGAGGCAAAAGGTCTGAGGAAGCGCTACGGCAGCTTCGAGGCGCTCAAGGGCATCGACTTCGAGGTCCAGGAGGGAAAGGTCGTTGCCCTTGTGGGTCCCAACGGTGCAGGCAAAACAACGACCCTGAAGATACTTTCCGGTTTTCTGAGGCCAACCGAGGGAAGAGTCTCCATACTGGGAAAGGATCCGTGGAGCCACCCGGAGCTCAAGAAGGACGTGGCCTACATACTGGATAGGCCAAACTTCCCGCCTCACGTTAAGGTTAAGGACTTCTTGAAGGAGGCCGCCCTCATGGTTGGAGAGGCGCCGGACGTGGGAGAGGAGTACCTAGAGGCCCTTGGACTTCAAGAGTACGCGCAGAGGAGTTTCTCCAAGCTGTCAGCCGGAAACATGCAGAAGTTCGCCATAGCGGTTGCGCTGCTGAGAAGGCCGAAGCTCGTGGTCGCCGACGAGCCTTCATCAAACTTGGATCCCGGCGCAAGAGCACAGCTCTACGACATTATCAGCAAGTTGAGGAAGGAGAACGGCACCACCTTTTTCATATCCTCGCACGTCTTGACGGAAATGGAGAAGGTTGCAGACGAGGTCATAATAATGGCGGAGGGCCAGATCAAGGCCCAAGCGCCGTTGGGTCAGCTTGCCTCGTCGCTTAGCGGTAGCTCTTTCAGGATAAGCACGGATAAGCCAGAGCTGCTTGCTGAGGCGCTCAAGGGCCAAGTCGTCGAAGGAAAAGTCATGATCGGCGAGCAATCGGCAAGCCTCAGCACCATCGATGAGGCAGCGAAGAGGGTTGGCGCTAGGATTATCTCTGTGGAGCGGGTTGGTTCATCTCTCGATGAGATATTCAAGAAGCTGGTGGGAGAAGAATGAGCGCGTTTTGGAGGTTTCTGAAGCTTAGCGTGCAGGAGGACTACAGGATGCCCATTGCGGAGCTTTTCGCCTTTCTGATGGCCTTGGCTCCCCTTACCCTTTACGCATCCGGGGTTAATTACGCGGTGCTGAAGGGATCAGCGGCCTTCTCTTTCCTCTCATCGGCGCTTGGCCTGGCCGGCTTTCTCTTCCTGATACTTATACTGAAGAACGTCTCCTTCGGGATGGGGGCCGACCTCGAGAAGGGGATAACGAACACTTTCCTGACTTTCCCCATGAGCAGGGCCAAGTACTTGACGGCAAAGCTGGTCTCGGGCGCTCTTATCCCCTTTGTCATGTTCATGTTCGCCCCTCTTCCGGTGGCGCTCGCTTTCGCGCCTCACTTCTCGGACTGGGGAGTGCTCCTGCTCTACTGGGGAGTAGAGGCCTCTGGAATGATGGTGATAATAGGGCTCATGGTTCTGGTGGCGCTTGCCACGAAGAAGGGCTCAACGTCCCTAATCGCCGGACTTGCCCTTTACTTCGGATCGGAGTTCGCGAACGCCTTTGCCATATTCTACGCGGAGAGAGGCAACGCAGATCTCTTCTACGTTCTTTCCGTTCTCAACCCTTTAGAGTTGTGGACGGCACACTACAGTAGGATGTTTAGGTCATTCTCGATCTCGGTCAGCGCGACCACTGCGGCAGCCCTGACGGCCACCTCGGCGGCGCTGGGCGTGGCGCTGCTGATAATAGCCTTTATGACCTTTGATAGGGTGATCGACCTTTGAACTACAGGTACGGCCTGATCGTCATGATGGTGGCGCTTCCGCTGATACTGGCATCGCAGCTTCCAACTTACACCGTTTCGTCGGCAAGGGTGTCCGCGACGCTGGCGCCGGGAGATCTGAAGGCTCTTGGAGGGCTCGGATTTAACTATAACACCTCGGAGGCGGTAATAGAAGCGAATGCCACCCAGGTCAGCGGAGGCTTTGAGCTGATGGTCTTTAATGGGAGCTCCCTGTTGCTGATTGGACCTCCCTCGAATTTCAGCGGCTTTGTCTACAATAGCACCTTACCATCGGCCGCGTCAAGGCCAGCGAGCTACAATGGCATCTCTACTATTACCGTCGAGTCCTTGGCGAACCTCAGACCCATCATAAAGCAACAGCTTTCAGGAGGAAAGGTCAGTTACGTGAAGGTTACGCCCAGCTACAAGCTCTCCTCGATGTGGGTGGTCGTTAACTCAACGGATGCGAGCGGAAAGCTGACCGCGGTCATGACGACTCAGACCCTTCCGGTACCTTCGTATTACCTCTCGGCCGGTCTCTCTCTCCTCTTGATCGGCCTGATCCTCTTCGTGATGGGTTTGCTTACAAGTCATAGGCGCTGAGGTGACCTCGCCTTGTCGCTTCCCGACGGAGCGATAGTGATGTGCGGAGGAAAAGCGGAGAGGTTCGGCGGAAGGGACAAGGGCTGCATTTTCTTTCGCGGCAAGCCCCTTGCGGAGAGAGTCGTGGAAGCGCTTAGGAGGTCGGGCCTTAGCGTTCTGTTTGCCTTCTCCATTAGGACCGCGTGCTCGGCCGCTTACGCGAGTATGGTGGATGGCGTTAGCCTTCTGGAGACCCCTGGAGAAGGATACGTGGCCGACCTAAGGTACGTTGCGAAATGGGCATCATCGCATGTAGGTTGGAGGAGAGCGCTCGTGGTGGGATGCGACATGCCCCTGTTCACCAAAGAAGTTACCCGCAAGCTCCTCGAGGTGATGAAGAACGCGGGGGCACCTGTGGTTAACGTGGTGGTGAGCGGAAGGGAGCTTTCCTCTCTCGGCTTCGACGTCAAGGAGGACGAACCCGTGACCTCCGTGAGCCTCATAGACCTTCTGGAGCTTTCGCTCTCTCCCCCCGACGTCGAGCTGCGGTGGGAAAGCTTGATCTACTCTCCGGCCCAGGAGGTCTGGGACTGCGACGATCAAAAATCCCTTGAGGTTTTTGAATCCCTCTGGAAAGCTCAGGGGGAGAAGGGAATGACCTCGTAGGTGGCTTCAAACCTCTCTTTGGGCTTGAGCACCTTAAGCCCTATGCCGTTGTTGAACGCGTTGCCAATAGCGGTCATTGGCTCTATGGCTATGGAATCGCGCGACGGTGGGGTGTAGATCTGGACGTATGGGTTCTCGTTAAGCTTGATCTTTATCCCTTTCCTCTTCCCATAGAGCTTCACATCGCCCTCCGCCACGTAGCACTCGTCGAAGGCCCTAGGGCCTATTTTTCCGGTGAAGCTTACGTCTTCTAGTTCTCCCGTTGGTATGAGGTCTACCGCCTTGAACCTCCCTTTTGACTTGCCCTCGAGGGTCCACTCCTCAAGCTTTCCGTCCACCAGGAAGTAGGGATGGGTTCCCATGGTCACTGGCATGTCCGACTTTCCAGAGTTCGTTACGGTGAGCCTAACCCAGAGCCCGTCCTTGGATATCGAGTACTCGGCCTCTGAGGTGAACTTAAACGGGTAGCCCGCATCGCAGGCGAAGTCGTATGAAAAGACGACGCCGGCCCCGCTCCTTGGGGCCCTGCTCGTCCCTTTTTCTCCAAAAAGATAGTCAGATCCCTTGTATACGGCCTTTATCTTCCACTCCCTTTCGGTTAAGAAGCCGTGCAGCGCGTTCCCCCTGGGTACCTCATTTATGGGAAGTTGGAATGACCTTCCCTGGAATGTATAGAGTCCTCCCTTCACCCTGTTGGCGAAGGGGATGAGGACGGCGCATCCAGCTCTCGTGGCATGAGACTCGAGCTCCTCGGGCGTCCTGTGTCCCCTTATGTGCTCAAAACCATCAAAGAGGAAGGAGTTCAGGTTGGCTCCAAGGTCGAAGGCCGTTAAGGCAAACCCTTTTTCTAGCTCCGCGGTGACAGCCGAATGAGTGCCAAACTCCCTTACCAGTTCTTGCATATGCCCGGATCAGGAAGCCCTATAACCTTATCGCATCCTTAGAACAGGGCACGAAGCCTTGCGAAGAACCCTTTCTTCTTTTGGGGCTGAGGGGCTGGATCCTGATCTACCTGCGCGGATTGCGGGGCCTGTGCCGTTATGATAGGAGAGCTCTCGGCTTGGGAAGGCGCCGGCGAGCCCGTTTGTGCGGCCGGGGCCGTGGATACTGTCGCCGCGACCGATGCCGAAGGAGCCGCGGCCAAGGGGGAAGGCTGCGGAGATGCTATGCTTGCCGGAGGGGGATTCGCGGGGACCTCTTGTTTTGGTGCTAGGATCTCCTCCCCCTTCTGGGTGACGAAAAGCGCGGTGGCCCTTCCCTTCCCTTGCTTCTTCTCAACAAAACCCAGTTCCTCGAGCGACTTTATTATTGTCGCGATGACGGGGCGAGAAACGTTGAGGTACCTCTGCACGTCGCTCACCTTGCATCCTGGGTTTTGTTTAATGTAGTTTAACGCTTCCGTCGATTTTTCTTCCATTTCAATGTTTTAGCCGTTCCCGGTATAAATATGCATCGCTGAAAGAAATGCATTGTAAATCATTGCGTAAATGCGAGCATCGCGCGGCTTACGCTTAAATCCGTACTTAAGGGGTTTCTCATGGAAGTATTGGTTCTGGGATCTGGTGGGACGGCGCCCTCGGGTACCAGGGCGTGCACTTCTTTTCTGGTTGATCGCTCGGTTCTCGTCGACGTGGGACCTGGCTCTGTTTTGAACATGAGGAAGTTCGGCGTAAACGTGAAGGACATAACTGCTGTGCTGGTGACGCACATGCATGGGGATCACGTCTTCGACTTCGCAGCCCTATTGTGGGCCATGGCAGCTGACGGAAGGAGGGAGCCTCTGGACGTGTTTGGACCGCAAGGGATATCACAAGCCATTGACTTCTTGAGGGTTGGTCCACTTGCGCCTGCCTTTATGCCTAGGAACTTCGTGACCTTTCCGTTAGAGGTGCACGAACTGAAGCCTGGCGCCTCTTTTTCCGTGAAGGAGCTTTCTGTGGTGACGGCGGCGGGCGAGCACCCCGTTCCTGACGTGGCTTACAGGATATCTGACGGGAGCAAGGCGGTTGCCTTTTCAGGTGACACTGGTCCCTCTGATTCGGTGGCGAAGTTGGCTCGGGGTTGCGACATGTTAGTTCATGAGAGCACGTTTTTAAAAGGAGAAGAGGCGGCCGCCAGAAGTACCGGTCACAGCACGGCGTTTGAGGCAGGACAGGTCGCAGTCAAAGCGGGCGTCAAGCTTCTACTTCTCAATCACGTGGCCCCTAGGCTTGCCGGCAGGGAGGATGAGATTGTGGCGGAGGCGTCCGAAGGGGGCGTGAGAACGATCGTGGCATATGACGGACTTTCGATTCATCTCGAGTAGGGGTATCCTTACCCGCGCAGAAGGGGACTTCTGAAACCGTGATCCCAAAGAAGTTAAATACCCCGTAAGGGAAAGGTTATGGGTTGGAGAGGCGGGCCTTACTGGGGAGGAAACTGGGGCAACGTTGGCCCCTTTTCAGTGCAGGAAATAATCAATATAATCATAGCTTGGCTTGTGCTTGGCTTCGCCTTTGCTGATAGCTTGTCAGCGGGCGCCATAGCGCTCTCCCTCTCCACGTGGGGCCTGGCCTTCCTTTTTCACGAGATGTCTCACAAGTTTGCCGCCAGGCACTTTGGAAGGTGGGCCGAGTTCAGGCTTTGGTGGTGGGGATTGCTTCTCACGGCTTTCCTCGCGGCCATCCGCAGCCCCATACTGTTCGCGGCGCCAGGTGCCGTTTACATAGCTCAGGCCTACGGGTGGGATTACGGGAGCATAAGGAGGGAGAACGGAATAATAGCTTTGGCAGGGCCAGCAGCCAACGCGCTCCTAGCGGCTGTCTCCTTCCCTCTTGTGCTGCTTGGCGTTGCTCCCGCTTTCACCTCCACCTTGTTCTTGGTCAACGTGTGGCTTGGAGCTTTTAACATGATCCCGATACCCCCTCTTGACGGCTCAAAGGTCTTTGCCTGGAGCAGGCTTTACTGGGCGATTTTTGCCGCTGCGCTTTTCATCCCGATGATCGCGCTTTTCGTTATTTGACGAGAGGGCGAGAATGCCTGGAAATAAATTAGAAATAAAAAGGTTAAAAGCGACCCCGTGAAGAATTTATGAGCAAGTGCCCTTTCTGCGGAAAAGAGCTTCCATCTGACGATCTTTGGTACTGCCCCTACTGCGGCTCAAGGCTAAGGGATGCCAGCGGCAACAGGCTATTTCCCGTGACGCAACCGCCGAGCGATCAGACAAGCCAGCAATCGACGCCGGAACCTGGATCAGGATCAGCACCAGCACCAGCACCGGAGCCAGTGACTGTACCTCCTTCAAACCAGGAAGTGCCACGGCCCGGAAGCCAGGGAGGCAAGCGCTGGCATGATTACTTCAAGGAGGCCTTTCAGGAACTCACCAAAAGGGAAAGGTTGCTTTGGTTTCTCATAATATTTGAGTTCTTGGTTATAGCCACAATGATAGGAGCTGGGCAGCCGGTACCTACGTCTCAGGCAACTGGTCTTGTGAACAGCCTTAACGCGTCCATACCGTACTCCAGCGGAAAAGAGGCCATAGCTCTGTCCATATTCAGGAACAACTACTACTTGGCGTTGCTTATGGATATTCCACTTGCCGGTCCGGTCATGGCAGCTTACGTTTCCTTTAATACCGGATACATGATGTCAGCGCAGGCAATCGTTTACTCAAATCAGGCCAACGTGCCCTTTACCGGTATGGACAGGTTTCTCAGCCTTATGGTGCTTCCCATATTCTGGCTAGAATTCGTGTGCTATACGGCTGCGGTGCTTGAAAGCCTTTACCTCTTGGTATCGCTTTTCACAAGGCGCTTTACGAAGGAACTGTTCACGGCTATAGTAGTTATAATCGGAATAACCATCGTCCTCTTTATAAGTGCACAGCTGGAAGCCTTCCTTTACGTGTGATTTTTTTAAAAAATTCGCAGGTACTTCTTGAGGGTATTTTCTATGTAGCTCTTCGGGTACGCACCGACTATCTGATCTACGACCTGGCCATTCTTTATGAAAAGAATCGTTGGAATGCCCTCTATGTAGAACCTCGTGGCTGTGGCCGGATTTTCGTCCGTGTTTACTTTAGCGAAGGCTACCCTGTCCCCGTAGACCTTGCTCAACCCCTCGAGTATCGGTGAAACGATCCTGCAGGGGACGCACCAAGGAGCCCAGAAGTCGACCACGACGTAATCGTGAGAAGCCACGAATGAGTCAAAGGTTTCGTCGGTTAGATCTGTTGGTTTTGTGTTCTTTGCGGGCTTCGGTTGCTCTGGAGTTGAAATGATTTTCTTCAGAGTTTCCCTCTTTAACCTCTCCAGTTCATCGTCCTCTTCCATCTTCAATTAAAGCTATAACCCCATTATTAAGGGTTTTATTCGTTCATCTGGTTTTCTGAAAGGTGACCGCGTAATGGTACTGGAAATCGCGAGAGTCGAGTAGCGTGAAGCCATGTCTTGAAAACCGCTCAACCAGCTTTTCCTTACTTATCTTTTTGAAAGAAGGGGGCCCGAAGGGAGAATCGGGCTTGAACTCGATCAGCGTCACTTTGGAGTTTGCCCTTATCTTATCCAGAAGCTCCTCTTGGCAGCGCAGATCGTGATACGAGTTTGAGAAGAACACGTGAGTGTAGTCGTGCACATCGAGCCCGTCGCAGGCGTCGGCCCTCAGGAACTCGACGTTTGAAAGGCCTAGAGATGCGGCTTTTTCCTTAAGCTCCTCCAGATCGCGGGCGCTGTAGCCCGCATCTATCCCGTAGACCCTTGAGCATAAGGGCGCAAACTTGATTGTGTAGTAGCCGTTTCCCGATCCCACGTCGACTATCACGTCGTCCTTGCCTATCTTCATTAGGCTAATGACCTGATCCGTGGGGATTATCTTATCTCTTGCCTCATCGTTGACCCAGTGCCTTGCGTGAAATGGGTGCATTTTATCGAGTAATATCTGTAACTCGATATATAAGCCTGCCTCTTATGCCGCGCTCAACCTCCTGAGCGCTTCTTCGATAGCCTTATCTAGTTGTACATCTCTTCCGCTTGCGTAGTCTGAAGGCGTGATGTCGACCGCGATATCGGGTTCCTCTCCCTTGTTCTCGAGGCCGAGTCCTATATCGTTGAAGAAGAAGGCGAACTGGGGTTGAGTTACGACGGTCCCATCGACGAGCCTCCTCCTTGGGTTTATGCCAATCACTCCTCCCCACGTCCTCACGCCTATCAGGGGGCCGAGCTTCAGCATCTTGAATGCGTGAGAGAATATGTCACCATCTGAGCCCGTTGCTTCGTTCGCGAGCGCGACCATAACAGCTGGAGGCGCGTCTACCGGATAGGGCGTTGGCTTTCCGACTCTCGGTCTCTCCTCTCCCAGTCTCTTCCTGCTGAGCTTCTCCAACAGCAGGGAGGAGATGAAGCCGCCGCTGTTGTACCTCAGGTCGATTATCAGCCCATCTCTGTATGCCTCGGCCTTGTAGAGCCTATAGAACTCGGAGAAGCCCCTGCCTCCCATGTCGGGGATGTGCACGTAGCCGAGCTTTTCTCCAGACTTCTCGTGCACGTAGCCCCTGTTTCTTTCAACCCAATCCCTGTAAACCAGCGTCCTCTCGTCCTTCAAAACCCTTACGGAGACCCTCTGCTCCTTACCATTGTGAATGACCTTCAAGGATATCACGTCACCCCCTCTGTTTAGAAGAGCCTTTGAAGGATGCGTTTGCCCGTCCAGGGGAGCGCCGTCGATTTCGACAATCAGGTCTCCCACGGTCAGCCCGGCGGACTTGAGCGGCGACTTTTCCCCCTCGGTCGATCTGTCGCCCTCGAAAAGGCGGGTGATCCTGTACCCGCTCTCGGTTGCCTCGAATTCAGCCCCAAGTCCCCCCACGGTGTAAGGCCTGTCCAAGTCGTACTCACCTCCGATTTCGTACGAGTGCGACGTCCCCATTTCGCCTTGCATCTCCCTTATGAGATCTGAAAGCTCAAAGCGCGTCCCTATCCTCGGCAAAAGCTTCTCATACTTATTGAGCACCTGTTCCCAGTTCTTTCCCATTAGGTCTTCCTTCCAGTAGTTCTCGCGCATTAGCCTCCATGTTTCTTTGAGCATTTGGCGCCATTCGTCTTGAGGCTCAACGTAGACCTTTATCCTTGAGGCATCGATTATGCCGCTTTTCTCACCTGGCTCCTGCACGGAAAGGTCTGGCTTTCTCTCGGGGTCTATGACTCTGAGCTGTTCTCCTGCCCTCACAAGAAGAAGAGAGCCATTCGTGGAGAAGCCGGAAACGTTTGATATTAGCCTTTCCTTGCTGCCCGTTTTGACGTCAAATACGTCTATGGCACCTGAGGGCTTTCCAGGCTGCGCTTCGGCGGAAAAAGACAAGAGCGCGACCTTACTCTTCCTAAGGCCCGCTACCTTGGCGTAATTTCCCTCCTCTATGGGGAATGGCTCTATCCGGTCTTGAATTCCCTCGATTTGAACGGCGCTAATTCCCTTTTGCTCTTCTGGAGACTTTTCTCCCGCTTTTTCTGGAGGCTTCTCAAGATCGGTGCTTTTCACGAAGGGAGAGGGCCGTGGCGAAAGCGAGACCAGGTACGGCTTTACTGGTCTGGGAAAACCCATCTCAAATATGGCCCTGTCGAGGCTCGCGTTGAGGGACCTCGCCGAGAGGTAGTACAGGAAGTTGCCCTCTGGATCGAAGGAGGGAGAGAAGTCGTAGGCCGTAGGGCTTGTTAGAGGGTAGACCTTCCCGTTCTTGGCGTTGGCCAGCTTCAATGACTGCGTGAACGGCCCTTCTGGGAAAGAGTACGCGATCCACTCCGACCCTTCGTGCCAAGCCACCTCGGTTATGGGCCCATACTTGCTGGAGTCTAGCAGCTTCGCAGATCCGTCACCCATATTGACGAGCCAGAGCTCGTTTTTAGCGGTTGATAGCGCCACGAAGCTGCCGTCAGGTGAGGGTTCAAGTGCCTCCACGGTTCCCAACTCTGCGATCTTCTTCGACGCTCCAGATAGCACCCCCTGGACTTCCACGGCCTCTGCCTCCCCCGTGTCCGCAACCGCCACGACGGAGTCTCCCGAGGGAAGGAATTTGGGAAGCCTATACCTCACGCCGCTTCTGGAGCCAAGCTGTATCACTTCCCCTCCGAAGTTGCCCATGACGAAGGGCTTTCCCCTGACGCAGAGCAGGGAGGTCTTTCCGTTTGGGTGCAAAGAGTAGTCTTCCATGTTCTTAAAGACCTCCACGAACTTCGGCGAAGCGCCTTTCCTTGCGGAGGGTATGTCGACCTCGAGCTTTATCAGATCGTTCCCTCTGAGCAGGTATAGGTCGCCGCCCGCGTGAAACACCAAAGAGGTCCCGTCGGAACTGGCGTTCCTAGCGTAGAACTCGGTCAGGTTGGTATGGCGTCTCAGGTCTTCCCCTCTGACGTCCGCGGAATAAACGTTGCCATTTCCTTCGTGGTCGGATATGAAGTAAACCCTGTCGCCTACGAAGCAGGGGGACGTCAAGTTTCCCTCAAGCTGTTCGAGGAACCTAGTGAATTCTCCGTTTCCGTCCCTGTCTATCCACAGCTTTCCGCGCATCCCGCCCCTGTACCTCTTCCAATGGGTCAGGTCATAGGTATACCTGCCTATTACGGTAATTTGGCCATGCCTCGCGATCGCGCTCGCGTTGCCGTAAGGGAGCCTAGTGGGTTGGCCCCCTGAAAGGCTGACCTCAAAGAGCTCGGTCCAGCGAGAAAAGGGACGATGGTAATCAGAAGAAACGATCACCTTATCCCCATTCCATCCGACCACCTCGGTGTAAGGGCTTCCGAAGTAGGTCAGCCTTATGGGTGTGCCTCCATCGATCGGTATGACGTAGACTTCCGAGAGAGATTGCTCTCCTAGCTGCTTTCTCGAGAACGCGACCCAGTTTCCATCTGGAGATATCTTTGGCCTGGTCGCTATGCCCAAATCCGACGTGAGCCTTACCGCCTCCCCTCCCCTTATTGAGACCTTCCAAACGTCGTCATCGGAGGTGAAGACTATTTGATCGCTTCTTATATCGGGATAAAGGTAGTAACCCTTCATGAAGGATTTGAGCGGTGATATATAATGGTTTTCCAAGTCCCTGAGGCCGTTAAGGTTAAGGGTTGAATATGGCCATAAAAATCACGGAAGAAAGTCCACGCCGCTTATGGGTGCTGGAAATTGGGTTACGTAAGGGATTCCCTTTGCTTTCCATGGACGTTATCCTTAAAACGGACGCGGGATCGTTTCGGGGATGTTCTTCAGCTGCAACCTGATTCGCAATCGCGATCTCAGCGCGTTCACGAACGTGGCTGACCTAGCAAGAGCTACAAGCTGGGGATGCGTAAGCGCTCCAGAGGGGATAAAGGAGTCTCATGAAGGCGACGGGAAACCCAAAAGCCCTGCTCCTGAAAATGGGGTGGCTGATAGTAGCATGAAAGTGCTTCAGCTCAGGCCGACGCTCAGGGTCTACCTAATCAGGTTCATTTTGGCATTCGCGGTCTTTGCACTTGTAATGGGCGCGGCGCTGTTTTACAGGCAGGCCTTGCTTTCCTTGCGCGATGGTCGCTACTTGCTCGCGATGATCTTGGGTTTGGACGCTGTCTTCCTTGTTGCTGAAGTGCTGCCCCCTCTCATTTACGTTAGGTCCCATTCGTATTTCGTGGGCAGCGGAAAGGTGGAGGCCAGGGTAGGCGTGTTTTCGAGGTCGGTTAGGGCGATAAGCATACCGCAGATCAGGGAAATAGAGGTTAGGCAGGGGGCAATGGGAAGGCTCATGGGTTATGGTGACGTGAGAGTGCTCAGCGGGCTGGGAGCGTCTGAAGACATATTTATGAAATCGGTTAGAAATCCCATGCGCGTAAAATCACTCATAGAGGAGCTCATGGGCCATAGCCCAGCATACGGAGAAATGATGCAAGAGAAAAACGAAAAATAGGTTTCAGGATAGGCCTGCTGCCTGCATGGCCTCTTTTACTCCCTTTCCATCCATAACGATGGACCTAAGGGCCTTGCTTATCTTTAGAGGCTCCTTGTGCTGCCATACGTTCCTTCCCACGGCCAGGCCGGCTCCTCCAGCATCTATCACTCCCTTCACCTGCGTGAGAAATGCCTCATCGTTGGCAGCCTTAGGTCCTCCGGCCATGAATACCTTTACCTTGCCAGCGGATTTAACTACCCATTTGAAGTTCTCGGGGTTACCTGTGTACTCGACCTTCACCGCGTCGGCTCCGAGCTCCAAGCCAACCCTTGCCGCGTAAGCTACCACGTCGGGGGCGAACTGGTCCTTTATGGAGTGGCCTCTCGGGTAGCTCCACAGCACCACCGGCACGTCAAGCCTGTGGGCTTCCCTCACGATCTCTCCGAACTCGCTGAACATCTCTCTCTCGAAGTCGCTGCCCGCATAAACCGTGTAACCGACGGCTGCAGCGCCAAGGCTAAGCGCCTCTTCTACGGTGCACACGGCCCTCGACACCGGATCGCCCTCTCTGAGCTTGGTTTTGCCATTGAGCTTGAGGATGAGCGGTACCCTTCCGTTGTAGTACTTCTCGGCAACTCCCTTGTGGAATACCACAGCCTCAAACTTACCCTTTTCGGCTATGTCCATTATGAAAGCTGGGTCGACGCTTGTCTCGTTGAAGTCGGTGGGCCCGTGTTCTATCCCGTGATCGTACGCGAGAAACAGGGCCTTTCCAGTTGGAGCAATCTTATAGATCAGGTTGTCTTTCATTTTCCCAAGAGGTGACATGGGATGACGTAAATGCGTTGCGGTGGTCCGTCGGCGTATGGGTATTTCGGTCTTGCCTCCCTGTCTTTTGTTCATGGTGATCCTGAGCATTCCCTCCTTGAAGGATACCCTTATGGTTGAGGAGTCGGCATCGTCAGGGAGCGTGAACTCGCGGTCGTATACCACGCGGTTGTAACTTCCGTCATCGCTTGTGTACTCGTTTTCCGCGTGTATTAACACGGTATCGTCGTCAAGGTATATGTGGATGTTATCTTTGTTGACGTGAGGAAGGTCAACGGTAACGAGGTAATAAGTCCCTCTGTCGATGAGGTCTGCAAGTGGTTCGTATCTAAAGGGCTTGCGTATGCTCATGGTTGCTCACCTCAAGTGTACATGAATGAGCCGGATGGCCTTCCCGTTGAGGCCACCTGCTGCATTATCTGCTTGGTCTTCATCCTTATCTCCTCTGACTGCTTAATTAGAGAATCCACGTCAACCTTTATGGGGTATATCTTTGAAAGGGCCGTCAAGAGGACGGCGGCTGCTCCTGGGTCGGGGAGCCTGGGGTAGGCGTTGGCGTAAAAGGCGTTGACCGGGATTTCCTCTCTTATCCCGCCTATCATTAACTGCGCGTAAACCCCCATGAGAAGCCCACCGTCGAGGGGATATATCCCGACATCGCTCATCTTCTTCACGGCCTCTGGGCTCGATGACACGAAGTACACGCTTGGTTGGGCCTCCTCCTCATACCTGTCCTCGCTTGCAAGTCCCCCTATGGTCACGATCTCCTTCGCGGAGATCTTCTTTGCCACCGACAACACGCTTTCCCCAACGACCTTCGAGGCCTCAACTGGGATAGGGACCTCGGCGGTTATGATGGCTATTCCCGATCCCGCGAAGAATTGAACAGGAGAAAAGGGAAGGCCAGAGTGCACCACCGCGGTAGGAGGCATGTAATCTCCCAAATCTATCCATCCCATGCCTTGGAGCTTCATGTCGTGAACTATCTGGTTCGCGGCTATGAGCCCCACCAACCCCGCGTCTGGGAGGCCAACGAATAGCGTGTTGGCCTTTTCTTGGAGCCTTTCTATGTGGATTGAAACGCTCTGCATGAGATAAACCCTGCTTAGGAGTTAAGTCTAGCGGCTTATTGTATGATCGTTAAATATATAATCCCGTATAATAAGATTTCATGCCAGAAATCAGAGTTGCGCTTGCTGGAGTTGGAAACTGCGCATCGGCGCTGGTACAGGGCGTCGAGTACTACTCGCGTACTGGAGATGACACGGGGTTAGCGCACCCTCTCCTTGGAGGGTACCGCGTGCAGGACATAAAGTTCGTGGCCGCCTTTGACGTGAACAAGGATAAGGTAGGGCTAGATCTTGGACAGGCCATATATGCTCCTCCGAACAACACCGTGAGGCTTTTCAATAACCTCAAGTTGGGAGTGAAGGTCGAAAGAGGGCCCACCCTTGACGGGCTTGGAAAGTACCCAAGGAGGGTCATAGGTGAGTCCGAAGAGGCGCCCGTGGACGTGGTCGAGACCCTGAAAGAAAGCAAGGCCGACGTGCTCATAAATTACGTGCCGGTTGGTTCCACAAAGGCAGCGCAGGCCTACGCGCGCGCGGCCATGGAGGCAGGCATAGGCTTCATAAACGCCATGCCCGTGTTCATAGCGTCGGATCCCACGTGGGCAGCGGAGTTTGAAAAGAGGGGATTGCCGATCGCGGGAGATGACGTGATGAGCCAGATAGGGGCAACGGTCGTGCACAAGACGCTTGTGAAGCTCATGGCTGACAGGGGGGTCAAGGTAGATGAAACCTACCAGCTGAACGTTGGGGGTGACATGGACTTCATGAACATGCTCGAGGAAGAGAGGTTGAAAGACAAGAGGGAGAGCAAGACGTCAGCGGTCAGGGCAATGACCAACTATCCAGTTCCCACAAGGATAGGTCCATCTGACTACATCCCGTTCCTTGAGAATCAGAAGATATGCTACGTCTGGGCAAAGGGAAGGTACTTCGCGGGAACGCCAGTAACCATCGAGCTCAAGCTCTCCGTGACGGACGCTCCAGACAGTGGAGGAAGCATGGTCGATGCCATAAGAGCTGTGAAAATAGCACTTGACAGGAAGGTGGCTGGGCCGCTGGTAAGTGCCTCTGCCTATACCTTTAAGCACCCTCCAGTGCAGATGCCCTACGAGGAAGCCGAGAGGAGGCTTCTGGATTTCGCTGAGGGGAAGGTTCCTCGGTGACGTCTTTTCCTACTTCCCAAAGCTTTTCAAAGACCAGCTCGGTGAGGTTTATGAGGGGAAGGGAATCGGTGAAAAGGGCGGAAAGCGACCCTAGGTAAATTAGCACCACCACGGAGCGCGAATCGGCTACCAGAAGCCCCAGTGGAACGTTTGAAATCAGCTTTACCTCTATTCCCCTTTCGGCATGCAAGTACTTGAGCGAGGACTTGTCGACCACCAGCTGAAGCTTGAGACCGGTCTTTATGAGACTTTCCATGAGTAATTGTATCAGTTTTCCCTCTTTTTCTCCCACGGGAGGAACTATGGCCTTCAGGGAGAACTTCGCCTCCTTTATGCAGCTGAGGGCGCGCGCTAGGGCCGCTTCTTGATCTCTTACGATCTCGACCGTTGCCCTTTCCACGCCATCTTGAACGGTCATGAGGGGAGCAAGGGCGCGAGCCAGCGAGTCAAGCCTTGCAGATTCCTCGTAGGTTCTCTTTTTCTTCAGCAGTTCCAGCGCCTCCACGGGATCCCTTGGGCGGTATACGGCGGGACGCGACCCCTCTCTTATGACGAGTCCCTCGTTTTCGAGCTCCTTAAGCACGGAGTAAATTTTCGAAAAGGGTACCCTAGTGGAGCTCGCCAGCTTTCTCCCATCGGCCTTCCCCATCATTAGAAGGGCGACGTAGGTCTCTGCCGCGTATCCTGAGAACCCTTCCTCCTTGAGAAGGTCTATGATCTCCTTATGTTCAGACATTTCATAGGGTTTCTGGTATTATATTAAATGTGTATCGATTTTTGAGCGAGTGGAAATCCATAAAAGCCGCGCTGCGTTCAAAACACAAATGGGAGGAGGAAATAAGAAAAAGCCGATCTCAAAGGCCCAGCCGGCCGAGGAGAAGGCGAAAGAAAAAGAAAAGGGAAAGAAGGAGAAGAAGGAAGAAAAGGGCAAGAAAGAGGAAAAGGCGCTATCTCAATACGACATAAATCAAGAACTGTACTCAGCCATAGTGTCGACGCTGAAGAAGAACAAAGTTCAGACCGCCTATGATCTCAGTGCGGCCCTCGGCGTTAAGTACGGCTTAACCCTTAGGGCATTGAAGGACCTAGAGGAACAGGGAAAGGTGAAGATCCTTTCCAGAAACAGGAGATCGATCCTCTACTCCTTACCCTGAAATCAAAAGGAACGAACGAAAGAAAGAAAAAATCAAATTAACTTGGTTAATTCTTTTACCTCTATTTTTGTAGGAGGTTTCAGTTGGCCGGCGAAGTCGGTCAGGGCTTTGGCGGACGGGACATCCCATACGCAGTAGGCCTCGTTCTTTCCAACGTAAGCGCCTACTACCTTGAATCCCGTCGGGAGCTTGCCAGATGCCGCAGCTCCCTTTACGGTTTCTAGGAACTTCTGCGCGTCCTTTTCCTTTGAGGCATCCCACGTGTGATGAACCAGAACGTATACCATGAGATTAACTCGCGATGGCTTATACGGACAGCGGTTTGGGCCAACACTTTAATTCAAGGGCATGGTTTTTTACGATGCACAACGCCGACTAACCTCCCGATCGACGCGAGGCTGAAGTGGAAGAGGGTAGAGGAGGCCAGGACGCCGGAGGAGAGGTTAGCGGCGCTTGAAGATTACCTCTCAGCCATTCCTGCTCATCACGGAACCGAGAAGCTCAGGCTTCAAGTAAGCAAGCAGATAGCTAAGCTGAGGCAGGAACTCAGGCAGGGCGAGAAGAAAAAGGGAAAGCACAGTTATGGGATAAAGAGGATAGCCGACCTGCTCTGCTTTTTGATAGGGCCGCCATATTCTGGCAAGAGCGAGTTCTTGCTTAGGTGGACCGGAGGAGCTTCAAGGAAGGACATGGGGGTGGCCGACCTAGGAGGCATGAAGGTCCAGGTCGTGGAGTTGCCCTCCGTGGTTCCCGGGCAGAGGGGAAGGCCGCAGCCCGTTATGCCTGACCTCGTTATCGTCTTTTTGACAAAGGAGTATCGGGACGCGGAGTCCATAATAGGGGCTTACGGGCGTTACATGCTTGATTTACCGCGCATAGCCGTTTCAAGGGACGGCGTCGCGGGAGCTTTGCCGCCTGACGTTGATCTCAAGGAGCTGGAGAGAGCGGTCGTGCAAGCGACCGACATAAAGCGCATATACCTGAAGTCCCCGCAGGAGAGGCAGGCAGACAGGAAGCCAATGATATTTAGATCAGAGGTGACCGTTGGTGATGTGGCCGAAGCGCTGCACAGGTCGCTGGCAGAGAACTTCAAGTACGCTAGAGTATGGGGAAGCGTGGCGTACCAGGGGCAGAAGGTGGGAAAATCGTACAAGCTGAGCGACGGGGATATCGTAGAGATACACGCTTGACGTGCAACTCAGCGCTTGCTACCGAGGTTGACTTAAATATAATAAGTTAAACATAATACAAGGTAGCGTTGAGGGTCGCGGGAATGCCGCCTTTCTGATCAGCTCGAACTTCTGGAGGCCGCTACCGTGGGCTGAGGCGCTGGCCAGTGCAGCGGCCCTAGTGACCGCGTCCTCTTCTTTCATGCCTGACACGAGATTGTGAAAGGCGGATGCCAGGAGGACGTCGCCGGCCCCCGTGGGATCGCTTCCATTTCCGCTGGATTTGGCATGATATTTGGAAGTGCCGTAAAGCGTGGCGCCTGCCCTGCCCCTACTAATGAGGACGTAGCGAGAGCCCACGCCTAAGGCCATGCGGGCATTCCCAAGGGCAGCCCTGAATTCAGTCGAGGAGCCCGCGATCAAAAACGAGCCCTTAAGGAAAGAGAGGTCTGTGCGCTCCAGGTGAACGCGTCCATCGGCGTCAAAGCCCCTTACATATCCCTGAATGCCAACAGCGGTGCGGATCCCTGAGGAGATGGCGCTGGATGTGAACTCCTTTGAAAGCTCTCTGGCCACGGGTCCCAAGATAACGCCATCGTACTCGCGCAGCTCGGAAGGATCGAGTTCCAGAGGGGTTGCCGGACGACTTAGAGCAAGCCTTCTTCCCTTTTCATCGTAATCTATCTTGAAAATGGCGGTGTTGCCCGTCGGGTTTAAGTTCACAACCTCCACTCCATAGGAGCTGAGCTGATCCTCGAAGGGCTTCCAGTCATCGCCGTGCGAGGTTATTATTGTGGCAGAGTCCCTGAGCGCCGCGAGCGCGAGAGCGGCAAAGAAGCTCGTCCCACCTGGAGCCTTGAAGGTTCCTCCATCCTTGCTTATGCTATCCACGGTGACGCTACCGATGCAAGCCAAACGCATGTGTTTAGCACCGGGGTAACCTAAGGGATTTGCCCTGGTACCGGTTAGCAGGTGGAATGGCGGATATCCATATATACCACGGGCAGTAAGACTACGGCTGATAAGCCCGGGTGTTATATTGTGGCTAAGAAGAGGAAGAGTAGAGGAAGAGGAAAAGGGAGCAAGGGAAAGGCAAAACTCGTTCAATGTGATAACTGTGGCGCGTGGGTGCCTAGGGACAAAATAGTGAGGGTGACCAGATGGGTTTCTCCAGTTGATCCCCAGCTAGAGAAAGAGCTCAAAGCAAAGGGGGCCATCGTTCCAAAGGTGCCCGTCACCAAGAACTACTGCATATCTTGCGCTGTTCACATGGGACTGAGGGTAGTAAGATCGAAGAAGGAAAGAAAGGAGTCCTACAGCAGGCTTTAGAACAAGCGCCGTCTAATAGCATTGATAGAGCTTGGCGTACGAGCGCTTGAAGAAATATCTGACGCTTGAAAACCTGTGGATATACATAATAAAGCTCCTATCTGAGGCTCCCAATGGCGAGATGTACGCGTACGAGATAAAGAAGGCACTTCACGTTCAGTTCGGCCTAAGGCCCGCTACGGTAACCGTTTACTCGGTTCTTTATCGCATGGAGAAGGAAGGGCTACTTCAGAGCAGGTCGACCGGCACGGGCCTGGGAAGGCTCTCCAAGAGGTACTACACGGTAACTGACAAGGGAATGAGGGAGCTGCAGCAGGCAGTTGACTTCATAGATGAGGTTCGCTCGAAGCTTCAGATGACCAAGGGCTAAGGGACGTACACGCAGGCCGGGTCGCTGGCCAGCGGGTCTCCGTAAGTTGCAAATGCCCTAGCCCTCGATCCGCCGCACTCTTGCCTGTAAGGGCATACACCGCACTTGCCTGAGAAAGAAGCATCTCTTATCCTCTTTAACGTGGGGTTCTCCCTGTAGATTTTGACCAGACTTTCGCGCCTCACATTTCCCAAGGGATATGGGGTAAAGCCACTGGGGAACACGTCTCCCTCATTAGAGACGAAAATGACGCCACTTCCGTCCCGCGTAGTCCCCATCTCGGCGAGAGGCCTTTCCTTAGGTTCGCCCAACAGCTCCTTTGTGCGCTGCAGCAGAGCAGGATAAAGGGGGGACATGGGCGAGTAATCGGGTCCACCGCTTCTCTCCCTTATTATCCTTCTGAAAAACGGCGCTTCAACGGTCCTGACCCTTATCCCGTATGATGATGCCCAATATAGGTAGTTCAGCACGTCCTCCATCTCGTTTGGGCTGAGGTCCTCAAGTGCGGTTGCCCTTCCAACCCTTATCAAGAAAAAGACCTCCCAAGTCTTTACTCCGAGCTTTTTGACCTGATGGAGCGCCTCAGGTAGCTCGCCAACCGTGAGCTTCATCACGGTGGTGTTCACCTGAAGGTCAAAGCTGAGGGCCAGCTGCTGTATGGCCCGGGTGGTGCGCTCGAAGCTTCCGGTTCCCCTTATGAAGTCGTGGGCATTCTTTCCGCCATCAAGGCTTACGGAAACGGAGCGGATCTTTCCCTTGAAGGCGGCCATCTTAGTTATCACGCTTTCAGAAACGGCCGGGGACATCGCCAAGGGGATGCCGAGGCCGTGGGCGTGGTCAACTAGCTCTTGGAGGTCCTCCCTCATAAGCGGATCGCCTCCGCTGAGCACAAGCACGGGAGGCCTGTCGAAGCGCGCCAGATCTTCGATGAGGCCCTTGGCCTCCTTGGTGTCAAGCTCTCCTGGAGGGGGACGAGTCATGGCCGAAGCGCGGCAATGAACGCACGCGAGCTCGCAGGCTTTGGTGGTTTCCCAGAATACCAGCACGGGGTTTCTTGAATAATCCGCGGGCAT
>ERZ1669247.257-NODE-257-length-21557-cov-29.530462_pt1 | contig 21557 bp, 24 predicted proteins | sample MGYA00579297_ERZ1669247 | MGnify/ENA primary metagenome ERZ1669247 (study PRJEB41166, sample SAMN08046056) | hot springs metagenome | biome: hot spring; feature: acid hot spring; material: thermophilic sediment; isolation source: thermophilic sediment from acid...
CATGTACACGTTGGTGCTTTTAAGACATGGACAGAGCCTTTGGAATCTTGAGAACAAGTTTACCGGTTGGATAGATGTGGATTTGAGCGAGCAAGGAAAAGAAGAGGCTAAAAAGGCTGGACAGGCGATGTTGGAAGCTGGCGTGCTGCCAAAAGCGGCTTTTACCTCTTATCTTAGAAGAGCCATAAACACTTTAAACATAGCTCTTGATACAATGAACCTTCATTACATAGATGTTTTTAAAAGCTGGAGACTAAACGAAAGACACTACGGAGCGCTTCAAGGTCTAAACAAAAAAGAAATGGTGAAAATCCACGGAGAAGAGCAAGTAAACATATGGAGAAGAAGCTACGACATTCCACCGCCGCCCCTTTCAAAAGATGACCCAAACCATCCCTGCAACGACCCAAGGTATAAACATATAAGATGCCAAGATTTGCCGTCATCGGAATCTTTGAAAGATACACTTATAAGAACGCTTCCATACTTTCAAGATTTTATAGCACCTGCTCTTTTTCAAAGGGGGTGTGTATTGGTAGCTGCCCATGGAAACTCCCTTAGGGCTATAGTAAAGTATTTAGAAGATATGTCAGAACAAGAGATAGTAAAGCTAAACATACCCACCGGCATACCGCTTGTTTATGTACTGGATGATAATTTAAATATAAAAGAAAAAAGATACTTAGCTGATGAAGAAACCCTCAAAAAAGCCATAGAATCTGTGGCAAATCAAACAAAAGCATGAATACCAAACCAAAAGCCGTAGAACTATCAAAAGAGGTGATAAAGAAGCTCTTAGACTGCGGTACAGAAATTGATGAGTTTTATAGGCTTTTTAGAGAATTAAGACTTTTAGAAGATGAAAGCCCAAACTTTGCAAAAGCTATTTTAAATGTAGAACACGGGTTTTTCATGACCATACAATCTTTAAACGTTTTAAAAGAACAGCTTCAACTTCTTAGTATAGCAGCCAAAAAAGAAGAGATAACATGATAGAGCTTAAGATAAACGGCAAAACCATCCCATTAAAAGATTTTCCCTCAAGGGCTTTAGAAAGCACCATAATTGGTTTTATAAAAGCTCTAAAACTAGAAGAAGAACCAAGCGAGGTAAAAATCCTTATCAAAAAAGATGCCACAGATAAAGATAACCCCTGACATAGCCGGCGAACGCATAGACCTCTTAATATCAAAAATATACCCAGATATATCAAGGGAGTATATAAAGAAGATAATAAGAGAAAACGGCGTTTTAATAAACGGTGAAAAAGTTTTTAAAAGCTCAAAAAAGGTCTTTGGAAATGACATAGTAGAGTTTGAAATACCGCCACCAAAAAAATTAGACGTAAAAGCTCAAGATATACACATAGATATACTTTATGAAGATAAAGATTTGGCTGTGGTGGTAAAACCCTCTGGGATGCCTTCTCATACAGGCCCAGGGCACGATGAAAACACGCTGGTAAACGCTCTTCTTTCTAAGTTTGGAAACCTATCTGTCATTGGTGGTGTAGAAAGACCAGGGATAGTCCACAGATTAGATAGATACACCCATGGTATTATGGTAATAGCCAAAAACGATACCAGCCACCAAATATTGTCCTCTATGTTTAAAAATAGAGAAATAGACAAAAGATACAAAGCCATAGTATACGGTATACCAAGATTCAAAGAGCAAACCATAGAAACCCTTATAAGAAGACATCCCACCAACAGGTTAAAATTTGAAGTGGCAAACGAAGGAAAGCTAAGCATTACAAAATACAACTTGGAAAAGCCCTTAAAAAACGCAAGCTTGTTGGATATAAAAATATACACCGGAAGAACCCATCAGATAAGAGTACATATGTCTTACATAGGACATCCTATAATAGGGGATACCCTTTATGGTTATAAGCACTCCTACTTTGATAAAACTTTACAAGAAATAATAGGTGAAAGGTTTTTGTTGGTGGCCTACAAGCTTAGCTTCCTTCATCCTAAAAGCCAAAAACCTATGGATTTTGAGATAGATATGCCTGATTATTTTAAAAGGGCTTTAAAGCATTTAGAGAGTTAGTGCACAGAAGATGCTATATCAACGATAGGAAGCATTATAGATAGCACCACAACGCTTACCAAAATCCCCACTATCAAAGTAGCTAAAGGCTCCAAACTTGACACAAAAAGGTTTATAGTCTTATCCAAAAGCTGTTCGTAAATTTTGTAAGAGGTGCTCAAAGCTTGCCTTAAATCCCCTACGTATTCACCGTTTTTTATCACAGATAAAACGCTTTTTTTAAAAAGCCCAGTTTTTGAAAGAGTGCTTGAGAAACTAACGCCGTTGTAAATATCTTGCTCTATAGAGGAGAGTTTTTGTTTTATAAAGCTGTTTTCCACAGTTTGCAAAGAAACCCTTATAGAAATGCCAATAGATGAGTTAGAACCAAGCATAAGGCTCATAGCGTATAAAAACTTTGAAAGCTCAAAATACGTTATAAGGCTTCCAAGTATGGGGATTTTAAGATAAAACCCATCTATCTTTTCTTTTGAAAAAAACTTTTCTTTGAAAATAAATATTATTAAAAGCACTGGGCTTACATAAAGCAAAATCGTAATAAACTTTGCAAAGTAAATGAGAAAAACGGTAATGGTTGGTAATTTGGCGTTGAAGCTTTTAAGGACTTCCTCTATGCGGGGCAAAACGTAGTTTACAGATATAAACACCGCTAATATGCTAAAGAGCGTCACAACGCTTGGGTAAACAGCTTTTGATAAAATCTTTGATTTGTAGCTGTCCATACTTTCTAGAAAATCACCCACGGTCTTAAACACATTCTCAAGGTTTTCAGAGGTCTCAGCAGCATAAAGCATATTTGAAAGTATGCTTGGAAGGGGCTTTTTGGAAAAGGCTATATGAAGCGGTTTTCCCATCTCTATATCTTTTTTTATATCGGTGTATAGAGCTTTTAAAATAGGTTTATCCTGTAAATCAGACACTATATCAATGGCTGTGTATAAATTTGTGCCAGAGCTTATAAGCTCGTAAAGTTGTTTTAAAGAAAATGCTATATCTTTTTTAGATATAAGTCTTGTTTCAAGCTCTTTTTTAAAAGCCTCAACACTAAGACTAGGTATGGTATACCTAAGTTCAGGCATTCTTTCTGTACATACTAAACAAGTTTATATACTTTTCAAAATCCATAGGTGGTACATCTTCTATTTCAAGGTTTTCCTTTAGGTGTTCTTTGTTTTTGGTACCTACAAGCATAGTACCCACTCCCGGCGCACTTCTTACAAACTGCAAAGCCACATGTATATCTTTCTCAAGACCAAAGTATTCTTTTAGTTCTTTTGGTATTCTGCCTATCACTTGCCCTTGGTATATAGAAGCGCTGGTGTAGACGTAAATATTTAGCTCTTTGGCAGCTTCTAAAATAGTTTTGTATTCGTTTGATATCACTTGGTTTTTTACGGTAAAAGCCTCAGACATACCTATGTTGTAAGGAAGCTGTATAAATCTAAAATGATGGTCTTTTGAGATAGAATTAGCTATATCAACTATCTCTTGCAAATCTAGATGCTGTTTTGAAGCCCTTGATATTCTAAAGCCGCTCCAAGTGGCTACTCCGTAGTACCTTAGTTCTTTTTTTGCTACTTTTTCTTCTAAAAGCTCAAAACAAGAGCGAAGGGTTTCGTAAAACTCTTTTCTATCTTTGTAAAGAAGCTGCTCTTCTACGTTGTGTAGAAAATATACATCTATGTAAGATGTGTTTAGGTTTTGTAGGCTTTTATTAAAACACCAATCTATAAACTTTTTATCCATGTAGTGCCAGTTTTGAGTGAGCTTTTTCTCATCTATGATACCAGGATATACAAATATGTCGTAAAAGTAATCCTTTGGATCAATACCGCTTTCTATATCGTATGGCACATATCCACCTTTTGTGGATATTATAAGCTCTTCCCTTTTTATATCTTTTAAAACTCTACCTATAACCCTCTCGCTTTTCATATAACGGTAGTTTAGAGCGGTGTCTACTACATTTATACCGTTTTCATAACCAAATTTTATTGCCTCTTCATAGGCTTTATCGGTGGTTTCATCTAGTTCCCCCAAGTACGTACCAATTCCTATCTCTGAAAGTTTCATTTCTAAAAATTCTTTGTAGATCATTTAGTTATTATAACCCGAAAAAAGCTTTTAGCTTTAAAAAAAATCTTGAAAAGATATTTGGTTTTTTATAATGCTTTATGGTGTGTATCTTTGGTATCTCTCTTGATTTTTGTTTTTGAGGCTTTTTAAAAAATAAATCCAATTTTTTTATGAAATCTTTTAAGTTTAGACCGTAGAAATTTTCCACAACGCTTAGTTTTTCAGAAGTGCTTTTTGCGTAATCTTTTGCCCTATCCAAAAGGTCTTTTTGGTAAAATTCCATAGAAAAACAAGCATCTATGATACCATCAAAAAATGTCTTCTCTTTAGAAGAAAAACTTCTCTCTCGTAGCATATTGGAGTAAAGTATACATTCTTTGTAAAGCTGTTCGTTGAAAAGAAGCACCACGGTAGAAACCTTTTTTTCAGATAGAGTATCATCCCCAAAAGAAGAAAGTCTACTTACTATATTCCAATATTTTGCTATTAGGTTTGATATGTTGTTAAAATCTGGTTTGTATACGTTTGCTATACTAACAAAAGCCTGAGAAATATCTTGGACCTTAAATATATCTTTTCCCTCGTAGAGCCTATCATCCTCTGTTATATAAAATATATCAAGCTCCATCATAATGTCCCGCCAATCTCCTTTTATGTGTTTATGAGGCTTTTCAGAACATCTTACCAAATCAGAAAGAGGTACCTCAAAACTATTTTCTCTTCTTACAAGCTGAATATAGCAAAGTATCATGAGAAGCACTTCTTTTTTGGACAAATCATCCAACACTTCTAAAAATATACTCTCTATAGTCCTTTGCTGAAACTCTAAATTATGCATATGTATAAGTTAAGTTAATATGAGATTTATAGTATGATTTCATACGCTCCAACAAAGCGTCGATGTTCCAATCTCTCTCGCTAGACACTAAAATATAAGGCTTTTCAAAGAAAAAGCTTTTTTCAAAAAGAGCAATTTGTTCTTTATTATTTACTATTTTATCAATTTTGTTAAACACATAAAGTATAGGCTTTTCATGAGCACCTATATCTTGCAATATCTTTTCTACCGTATTTATCTTGTGTAGCCATCTTTTATCTGAGATATCAACTACAAAAAGAAGAAGGTCTGCAAGCACTACCTCTTCTAGGGTAGTTTTAAAAGATTCCACAAGTTCTGGTGGGAGCCTGTCTATAAAACCTACGGTATCCGTTATAAATATCTTTTCACCGTCCACAAATCCTGTGCCTACTTTTGTATCAAGTGTGGCAAAAAGCATATTGCTTATAAAAACATCTTTTTTGGTGAGGGCTTTCATCAACGAGGATTTTCCTGCATTTGTATAACCCACCAACGCTACTTTTAGATTGTTTGTTTTAAATCTGTTTTTCCTTTGTTCTTTGTGGTGCTTTTTTATTTGCTCTATCTCTTCTCTTATTTTGTGAATACGCTTTTGAATAGCCCTTCTTTTTATTTCTACAAGCTGTTCACCGGGACCTCTGGTACCCATTTTACCACTTTGTCTTGAAAGCCTTGCTCCCAAACCGTAAAGCCTTGGAAGTTCATAAGTTAGTTTTGCAAGCTCTATTTGGAGTTTAGCCTGCTGGGTTTTTGCTCTTCTCATGAAAATCTCAAAGACTACGTTTGCCCTGTCTAAAACATCTACTCCCAAAATAGCTTCTATATTTCTTACCTGAGAAGGGGTTAAAAACTCATCAAACACAACAGCGTTTGAACCAGTACCCTCTACAAGCTCTTTTATAAGGTTTAGGTAAGAACCACCTACAAGGGTCGAAGCGTCTGGAAAATCCTTGCGTTTTACAAGGTATCCTACGCTTTTACCACCTATAGCATCTATCAATCCCTCTAATTCCTCTAAAGACTCTAAAACCTGCTCTCTCGTTTGATTTCTATGCTGCAATCCTACAGATATGGCCTTTATCAACTTTGAGATGCCTCTTCTATAACTACCGTGCTTATAGCATGCTTATATATTAGACTTGTACCGGTATCTGATTTGACGAGCACCGTATACTTGTCTTGGTCTAACACTTTACCAGTTATCCTGTTGCCTCTTGTGAGATATATAACCACATCGATTCCCTTCTCTTTTGCATCCTCCAAGATTTTATCCTGTAAATTTTCTGTCATCTTTATACCTCCTGATAATATTTTTCTATAGTTTCTAAAAGCTCTGACACCATATTCTCTTCACTAACCTTTTTTAGTATTTTACCATCTTTAAACAAAAGAGCTCCGCCTTTCATGCAAGCAAGACCTACATCCGCGTGAGAAGCCTCCCCTATGGCATTCACAGCACAGCCCATTATAGCCACCTTTATAGACAAATCTTTATCTTTTAGAGCCTCTTGCACTTGCTTGACCACTTTTGGCAAGTTTACTTCTATTCTGCCGCATGTAGGACAAGAGACTATATCTATACCCTTCTTCTTTAGGCCTAGGCTTTTTAGAATCTCATAGGCCACTTCCACTTCCTTTTCAGGCTCATCAGTTAAAGAAACTCTTATGGTATCTCCTATACCTTTATAAAGAAGTATACCAAGCCCCACAGAGGATTTTACCATACCTTGAGTGCCCATACCAGCTTCTGTGATACCTATATGAAGAGGTATATCGGTTTTTTCCGCAAATATTTCGTTGGCAAGTGTATTTTGTAATACATCAGAACCTTTTATAGACACTTTAAAATTGTAAAATCCCAAAGACTCAAAAAACGAAGACCAGTTTAAGGCGCTTTCTGCTAAAGCTTCAGCGCTCGGATACCCATATTTTTCTAAAAGATGCTTTTCCAAAGAGCCAGAGTTTACACCCAGCCTTACGCATATATTTCTTCTTTTTGCCTCCAAAACGATATCTCTTACTATCTCTTTTTTGTTTATATTGCCAGGGTTAATCCTTATACCGTGAGCCCCAGCCTCCATAGCCAAAAAAGCCATATAAGGTACGAAATGTATATCTGCTATTATGGGTACAGACGAATATTTCACTATTACTTTTAAAGCCTCTGCATCTTCTTTAGCTGGTACCGCCACTCTTATAGCCTCACAACCAGCTTTTATAAGCCTATCTATTTGAGATAACGTAGCTTCAAGATCATGAGTTTTTGTGGATGTCATAGATTGAACCAATATGGGATGTTCTCCCCCTATTTTTAAAGTCCCCAGTGTAATTTCCCTTGTTTTACGTCTTTTTATCATAAAAAATTTCTAAGCTACTTCGTGATTTGCCCATAGCACCGCCTTTTGAGAAGCCTTATCCATATAGTATAAACTACATATTCCAGCCATATATTCAAGGGTCAATATCAGGTTATCGTTGTAAAGGTCTATGGGATTTGAAAATTCTACGCTAAAAACAAGGCTAAAACCATCTTTTGGTAAGCTTATATGAAGAAAACCACCTTTATTGTCTCTTTTGACTTCATAAGGCAATATATTTTCAACCCTTTCTATAGATATATCTATCAAATCAAATCTATTTTTAACAGCTTCAAGAAATTGCTCTAAACTCTTGGATTCCAAGGCTTTTTCTAATACAAACTTCGATTCTTGATACTGTATTTGATGTTTTTCCCAATTGCTAAGGTGCTTAAGCATGTCCTTGTAGGCTGTCCTGAGGTTTGCAATTTTGTGATGTTCTTTCTTTAAAGCCGTCACTATATCGGGACACATAGAAGCCACAAGTGTTCCAAGCTGTAAACTGCCTAAGAAAAACATAAACGGTATATTTTGATGAGCTTTATATAGGTCAAAAGCCAAAGCCTCTGCCGTCAGCAAAGAAGATACCTTTGACTGTCTCGGTGAGAAAAGAGCTATACTGACAAGGGACAACGGATAAGTGTATATGCTTGCGAAGTAAAAATATCCTGCAAAGTAAAAGATATCAAGATATTTATTTATATAATGACCTAATTTCAACTTGTTGTAAGATAAAATAGCCAAGCTAAAATATATAAATGTGAGTGTAATTATAATAGCTCTTACATGAAAAGAAGGTACAAAAAAAGCAGCTGCAATGGCTCCCAAGCTTACAAGCAATCTAGACGTGATATAAATGTTTGTAAGAAGGTTTCTTATCATTTAATAGTCCACTTTTGCCTCAAAGAAGTTCGTAAGGTCTGGTAAGTCCGTTTGAGTTGTGAGCCATTTCATTGGATTCTTTTGTCCATAGATAGCATCGTACCCCAAAGACCTCATTCTTCTATCCGCAAGATACCTTACATAAGCGGTATAAGTTTCAAAAGACAAACCTATTATCTTCTCTGGCATCGCTACTCTTGCGTATTCTGTTTCTATATCTACAGCCTCTTCCATGAGAGCTCTAAACTTATCTTTGTAATCGTTTTTATTTTTATCTTTTAAAAGCTCATTCAAAAGATACATACCAAAAGCCAAATGTCTGGTTTCGTCTTTTAAAATCCACCTTACCAAAGCAGCAACATTTTTTAGCACTCCTCTTCTTCCAAATGCTAAAGGTGTCACAAAACCGCTAAAGAAAAACAACCCTTCTAATATGGCATAATAAACAAATATATCTTCTATAAGGTTCTCTTCGGTAGGCTCTTCACATAATTTCATTGCACGTTTTACTTCAAAATCTGCCTTTCTTTTTATCTCTTTAACGTTCTCATGCATTGCGTAGACTTCACCTGGTTTTAAATCAAGTCCATCCATTATATATCTAAAAGTGTCTATATGTTTCATCTCCTCCATCAACTGATAACCCAAAAACATGCGAGTTTCTGTGTTTCTCAATCTTTTTGAAATTTCCAATATATTTTGTCCTACCCAACCTTCCGCCGACGAGAAAAACCCAACGGTGTAAAGCATGTAATGACGTTCTATATCGTTTAGCTTTTCATAAAACTCATGTTTATCGTTAGCAAGATCATACTCTTCTGGTATCCAATAGTTATTTTTGGCTTTTGTATAAAGATTTAAAATCTCAGGATAAACAACGCTATCAAGCTTATAAGTGTAAGACTGGCAAACTCCCAACTTCACGTTGGCATCATTCTCAACGGCTGTATTATAACTCATATAAACCTCCAAAAAATCAAATGTAACATTAAAAATAGTATATCATAAAAGCTTGTCAATGATTTTTTAGTAATTTTCAATGATAAAAATCTCTTATCTTGTAAAAGCCCAATATCAATAAGCAAAATAAACTAAAAGCGTTTGCAAATACAAGAGCCAAAGATCCTTTCATTATTCCATACAAAAGCCATAAGCTTATGCCTACACCCATTATCAAAATAAAAAGCCCAGACAGACCCTTGGCGTTTTTGTGTTTTATTACAGCGTAAATCTGAGGAACATAACCAGAGGTTGTTAAAATACCTGCTACAAAACCTATAAGCTCTACTATATTTATCTTCATAAAAGTCTTTGGGCTTTTAGTATAACATCTTGAGGGTTTATGTTTAGACAAGCTCTATCTTTTCTTTTGCAGGTTTTAGATCCGCAGTATTGACAGTCTAAGTTTAGACTTACAAAATCCTGCAAATAAGATATCTTCCACATAGGGTAAGCTCCTAAAAGCACCAAAGAGGGGACGTTTAAAAATGTAGCAAGATGATAGCTAAAAGTCTCGCAGGATATAAGGGCTTTGGCGTCTTTTACGATACTTGCAAAAGTGTGGATATCCGTAGATATATACTTAGCAAAATCAAGTTTTCTTTTTATGTAAAACTCTTCCTTTTTTGGATATGTAAAAACCACGTCGTAGCCTTTTGAGTATATAAAACTTGCAACCAAATTAAAAATCTCTATGTCTGGGACTTTGGTGGACACTGGAGCCGTTGGTGATATTACTACATAGTTTTTACCTTTCAAGGGGTTTTCTTTGAAAATCCAAAAGTAAGGTTCTATATAAACCTCCTTTCCTAAAACAGGGGTTAGTATTTGAAGGGTGTTTTTAATCTCATCGGATTTTGAATGAAAAGGCGTAAGACTACTATAAATAAAAGATAAAAATTTTTCCTTATCCTTTTTGTATAAAGCTACCTTGTTTTTGGCTTTTAAAATAAAACTATAAAAATAGGATATCCCTTTGAAAGACGTATCTATCAGAAAATCGTATTCTTTTTTAAAAGAAGAAACTTTATCATCTATAAAGTCTATGTAAGGGTTTTTTTGGAAAAGCTCTAAACCTTGTTTTGTAGTAAAAACATCTACCGTAGCACTTCTATCATAAAACTTTATTGCTTTAAAAAGCAAAGCGTTGTAAAGAAGGTCTCCGTAGCTTTTATGAAGGGCTAAAAACAAAACTTTCATAAACTTTTTAAGGCAAAGGCGTAAGCTCCCAGTATACCGGCATCGTTACCAAGGCTTGAAAGCTCTATTTTTATATTTGAAACGCTCGGGTTTATAGCAAGTTCTAAGGCTTTATTTTTTATATCTTCAAACAAAAAGCTAAAACCCATCATCACACCGCCCCCAAGCACTATCTTACAAGGGTTAAAAACGTTTATCAAACTAGCAAGCCCATAAGACATATAAAGCGTAAACCTATCAAACACTTTTTTAGCAATGTCGGATTCTTTTTCATTGGCCAAATCTTTTAGGCTTTTACCATAACCTAACCTTTTTAAATACCTTTCTAAGGATAACCCTCCGGCGTAAGCTTCAAAACATCCTCTTTTACCGCAAGTGCATTTAAGCCCGTTTGGTTTTAACTTCATATGTCCTATCTCCCCTAAGTTCGAATGGCATCCAAACCTAAGCTCTTTATCTATTATTACCCCACCTCCTATACCAGTACCCACAAATACGCATATGCCGTTTTCTACACCCTTAAGCCTTCCGTAGTAGTATTCTCCGTAAGCAATTGCCCTTACGTCGTTTATAAGGATTAAATCTTTTTTTAACCTATCTTTAACAGCACTCTTAACATCTATGTCTTTCCAGCCTAAGTTTGGCGCGTGCTTTAAAATACCCGTTTTCATATCCACTTGACCTGCTATAGCCATAGAAAGTATTTTTATACCATCGTAATAAGAGATTATTTTTTCTAAAAGCTCTAAAAACTCTTCAAAATCTTTTGGAGTCTCGTAATCAAGCCTATTTTCTATGTGAGAATCTTTTACAATCCCAGATTTTACGTGTGTGGCTCCTACATCCAAAGAAAGTATCATTTTTAAAAGTTAAATATATCAAAACTTTGAGCGTTTGATGTGATGGGTGCCTCTTCTTTATACATATCTTTGTCCCAAAAGCCCTCTTGAGAACATCCTATACAGCCGTGTCCAGCTTTTACTGGAAAAGACAATCCGTTGTACCAACCCAAAGAGCTACAGGCGTTGTAAGTGCTTGGACCTTTGCAACCAAGCTTGTAAAGACAATATCCAAGCTTTGCTCCTTCGTCATCAAAATGCTCCGCAAACTTACCTACATTGTAAAAACTTTTCCTATAGCAAGTATCGTGCACTGTCATACCGTAAAACATCTTAGGTCTTAACTTGCTATCCAAAGGCGGTAATTCTTCTTTTAAAAGCACATACACTATAAGACCCGCCATCACTTCTGGTATAGGTGGGCAACCCGGTATTTTTACAATGGGTTTATCTTTTATAATCTTATCTATAGAGTTTGATTTGGTAGGATTTGGATACGCCGCTTGCACACAGCCAAAAGAAGCGCAAGAGCCCCACGCCACTATGAACTTAGCGTGTTTTGCAGCTTCTAAAAGCTCCTCGTTGAAAGGCCTTCCTCCTACCATACAGCAAGCCCCCTCTTCAAATTCGGTGATGCTTCCTTCTACTGCCAATATATAGTTGTCTTTGTGCTCTTTTATTATCTTGTTTTTATGATTTAGGAGATTTTCGCCCCAAGAAGCCGATATCAAATCATCGTATTCTAAGGATATTAAAGAAGCTATATCGCTAAAAAGAGGAGATGAACTTCTCATAAGAGATTCAGAACAGCAGGTGCATTCAAGTCCATGAAACCACAAAACAGGTATTCTGGGTTTTTGCTTTAGAGCTTCTAAAATATTTTCTATCTCATTGGGACTTAAACCAAGAAGACCGCATATTTTTGTAGAAAAGCTTATAAACTCCCTATATTTTACACCCCTATTCCCAAGATAATCTACATAGCTTTCCATATTTTTATTATATCAATAAAAGCTAGTAAAAAATAAAGCACTTAAAAGTTGTTTAAGCCGTTGTTTTGAGTATTTTGAACACTTTGGGTTATCATGTTATTCATAAAGTTGTACAAGGCTGATTCAAAAGAGTTTATACCGGTGGTAGCTTGCTGGTTTTCTTGCTTTGATTTTTCGGCAGGCGATGCTGGTTCTCCCATAAAAAGTCCAAAGGGCAATATGCCGTCTACCATCCCAGCGGGTTGGGCTTTTGGTTGAGGTTGAGCATTGCTTTGCAAGGCGCTTAAGTTAAACATAGCATTTGATATATTCATATATAAACCTCCTTAACAATAAGGTAAGTTTTTAACTCTTAAGTGGTATGATAATCATCATTGAATAAATAAAATTGAGATTTCATATTAAAATCTATGAAACTAATAGAAGTACCCGTAGATAAAGAAGTAAATATAAAGGGCTACATCATAAACGGTAGAAATGAAAATCCGGGGTGGAAAAGAAAGCTCATAAGCATGGGTATAATACCGGGGGCCAGCGTAAAGGTATTAAGAAAAGACGATAGAAACACGCTTTTAAAAATTTATAACTCAAGAATATCCATATGCAACTGCCTCGCGGATAAGGTTGAAGTAGAATGAAAAATATAGAGGTGGCCTTTGTTGGCAATCCAAACGTAGGAAAGTCTACCATCATAAACAACATAGCAAAAACCTCTCTAAAAGTGGGAAATTGGCCAGGCGTAACCGTAAGAAAGATAGAAGCTTCTTTGGTTTACAAAAATTACGAATTTCACATAATAGATTTACCGGGGACTTATTCTTTAGACTATATATCAGAAGATGTAGCGGTAACCACAGATTTTCTTGTAAATCATCCACCAGATGTAATAATAAACATTATAGAAGCCACAAACCTAGAGCGCTCTTTGATATTAACAGCAGAGCTTATAGAGTTAAGACTTCCAATGGTAATCGTATTAAACATGTGGGATGAGGCTTTGAAACTGGGAATAGATATAGACACCAAAAAGATGTCAGAGTTAATAGGCGTAGATGTTATAAGCTCCATAGGTACAAAAGAGGACTTAAAAGAAAAGCTTTTAGAAAGTATAATCAAAACATACGAGAAAAACATAACACCAAAACCATTAAGATACTCTGAAATCACTGAACAAGCCATCCAAGATATACTGTCTTCTTGCGCAGTACCCGTTGATAAAAAAATACCGCCGAGGTTTTTTGCCATAAAGGCTTTAGAAAGGATATTCCCCTGTGATTGCTGTACCAACATAATATCTAGATTAGAAAAAGATTTAAAGGAAAATATATACGATATATTGAAAAAAGATATATATGGCGTAGCTCATTTTATAAGCTCAAACGTAGTAAAAAGAAACTTCAAGAATGAGATAGAACTAACAGAAGTGCTTGATAAATTTGCTTTACATCCTGTTTTTGGGCTTTTGATATTTGTAGGTGTGATGTATCTTATGTTCAAACTATCTTTTGATGTAAGTTATCCTATCTCCAATTGGATTGGAAATTTCGAAAGCGCTTTTTTACATCCTTTAGTTTATAAACTTTTGCCAAAAGCCCCATACATAGTAAAAAGCTTTATAACCGGGGCAGTGTTAGACGGCGTTGGTTTTGTAATAAGCTTTGCCCCTTTGGTGGGAGCACTTTTTTTAGGGCTTTCTACCTTAGAAATGTCTGGATATCTTCCAAGAGTACCCATCATATTTGATAGGTTTGTGTCCAAATTTGGCATAGACGGTAGAGGCATACTTCCTTTTATGCTTGGTTTTGGCTGCAACGTACCAGCCATTATGGCACTTAAAATTTTAGAAGATAAGCGTTCAAAGCTTATAGTGGCTGCCATGATACCCTTTACCAGTTGTCCAGCTAGGTTTGTAGTGTTTGCTTTTTTTGGTGCCATATTTTTTAAAAATCCAGCTCCCATAATACTTTTCTTATACCTTCTTGGTATATTTTTTAGCATAATAACTGCCGTAGTTATGAATAAGCTCTTACCAAAAGCTGAAGGACTACCTATGATACTAGAACTCCCCCCCTATAGAAAACCGCCTTTAAAGATAGTCCTAAACATAGCCTATGTGGAGCTAAAAGGCTTTTTAAAGAGAGCTGGCACATTTATATTTGCTTCTACTGTGGTGGTATGGGCTTTTCTAAATATACCACCAAACACCAATATAAAAGATACAGTGGCTGGTAGGATAGGAAGTGCTTTAGTTTATATATTTAAACCAATAGGCATAGAAGATTGGAGAGCTACCACTTCTTTGGTACCAGCTTTTTTGGCAAGAGAAATCATAATAAGCTCTATGGGCACCATATACTCCGCTTCCACCAAGGAAGATTATACAAATTTTGATATAAAAAAATCCTTCAAGGAGCAGGTTGCATCTTTTGAAGAAGCCATTAAAAACACAGCCCTTTCTTTTGTATCGCCAGGCTTTTCAAACGTATTCACCCAAGAGTCAAACTCATCTTCTGTCACAAAAGAGATTAGAAAAAGCCTAAGCCCTTACGGAGCGCTATCTTTTATGGTGTTTGTGCTTTTATACACCTCTTGTATAGCCACTGTATCTATCTTAAAATCAGAGTTTGGCACAAGATTCGCCGTACTTTTCCTACTTTACAGCTTTGTTTTGGGATGGATTGTGGCTTTTGTAATATATAGACTAAGCATGGTGCTACATGTTTTTTGATTGGCTTTTCGTAACAGTCATTTTATGCGTTGGTATCTTTTATCTTATCAAAAGCCGAAAAACAAAAGCTAAAAAGTGTGATAAATGTACATAAGTTAGGTCATCGTAAATAAACATAAAAACTTTGCAATTTACACAATTTTGTTTTTGAACCCACATTAACCCAGATTAGGACTTCATTATAAGCTTATGATATGCGTAATTTGAGCAATTCATACAAAAATCATTTTTTAAGAGTATAATATTTTTATGCATCCTATATTGTTTGATTTGTTTGGTTTAAAAATATATACGTATGGTGTAATGGCATCTATTGCCATGATAGTAGGGTATCTTTTGTCTATATTCTTTGCAAAAAAAGAAGGCATAGAATCTTACAAGATAGAAAATATCTTCTTGTTTGGCATCATAGGAGCAATCTTAGGAGCAAGACTTGCTTACGTTATAGAGCATCACGATCAGATGACAAGCTTTTTTAGCCCATTTGAGATATGGCAAGGGGGGCTTGATTGGTTTGGAGGAATGATAGGTGGCATTGTTACTATTTTGGCTCTTATAAAGTACTATAATCTAGACCCATTTAAAATAGGAGATATAGCCGCTATAGCGCTTCCCATAGGCCAAGCCATAGGTAGGATTGGGTGTACATCAGCAGGTTGTTGCTATGGTAAAGAAGTATCTGGAGTTAGTGATTTGAGCGTGGGCATTCATCTTATGTCAAAGTTTCCATATTTTTACATGGTTTTTCCAGAAGGGGCTATAGCACCTCCTCATGTGCCCCTTTATCCTACAGAGCTTATGGACCTTGTTTTCAACCTTTTTATATTTGTAGGAGCTATAATTCTTTTCTATAAGAAAAAGTTTGACGGTGAGGTGTTTATATTTTATCTTTTCTTTGCTGGGCTTTTTAGATTTATAGAAGAGTTTTACAGAGGCGTAACACCGCCAATTCCCGGCATCGGGCTTACGTGGAATCAGATTGTTTGTATAGGCATGATGATTGGCTCTATCGCCCTTTGGTTTATATTGCACAAAAAGCCTCAAGAAAAGCATGCTTAAGATAAAGAAAGAGCTTTTAGAAAAGATTAAATCTCAGGCTGAAAGAGATTACCCTTACGAAACTTGCGGTATTATGATAGGAAAAGAAGAAGATGGTGCAAGAGTGGTTTACGAGCTTTTAGAAGTAGAAAATGCCAACAAAGATAGAAAAAACGATAGATATGAGATAGACCCAAAAGATTACATGAAAGTAGAAGACTATGCAGATAAAAAAGGTCTTCAAATAGTGGGTATATACCACTCGCATCCAGACCACCCAGATATGGCCTCAAAAACCGACGAAGAAAGAGCCTTTGAATATCTATCTTATATAATAGTTTCTGTGCAAAAAGGAAAAGCAGTTTCTTTTAGAAGTTTTGAGCTTTTAAACAAAAAGATGGTGGAGGAAAAAATAATCGTTGAAGCTTAGATTAGGCACAAGAAAAAGCAAATTGGCTCTATGGCAATCGGAGTTTGTAAAATCAAAACTTGAAAGTCTTGGTTTAGAGATAGAGCTTGTCCTTATTACCACCACCGGAGATAAAATCTTGGATGTGCCCCTTGCAAACATAGGCGGAAAAGGGCTTTTTGTAAAAGAGATAGAAAACGCCCTTTTAGAAGGGGAGATAGATTTTGCAGTTCATTCTCTAAAAGATGTGCCAGCTGTTATACCGGAAAACCTTGTAGTAGATGTTTTCTTAGAAAGGGAAGACCCAAGAGATGTTTTTATCAGTAAAACTTACAAAAGTTTAAAAGATATACCACCAAACGCAAAAATAGGCACATCTTCTATAAGAAGGAAAGTCCAGCTTTTACAAAGAAAAAAAGACATCGTCATAGAAGATTTAAGAGGCAACGTAGATACAAGGCTAAGGAAGTTAGAAGAAGGGCTTTATGAGGGTATAATCCTTGCAAGCGCCGGTCTTAAAAGGCTTGGTATGAATCAGGCTATAACAGAGTATCTTGATTTTATACCAGCGGTAGGACAAGGCATAATAGCCATTGAATACAAAGCTTCAAACAAAGAACTTTCAAACATATTGAAGAAAATAAACCATGAGCCTACATACATATGCGCCTTAGCTGAGCGCTCATTTTTGGAAACCGTAGAAGGAAGCTGTCAAATACCAATGGGAGCATATGCAACCCTTACAAAAGACGGTATAAAAATAAGAGGGTTTATAGCAAAAGAAGATGGCACAAACTATAGAGAACTTACCTTAGAAGGCAAAGACCCAATAACCTTAGGAAAAGACTTAGCAAAAAATCTTTTGTAGTGTATAATTTTATGAGTGTGGATTCTCTTTGTAATAATAGGTATATACGCTTTTATAATAGCCTTTGGCATATTGGAACTTTTGTTTTTTATCCTTCCTATTAAAAGCCTAAAAAAGGTAGAAAAGGCAAATCCCATAGACCCACCAAATTTTTACGTAAAGTCCTTTGTTTTTCACATACATACACAGTTTTCTTACGATTCTCTGGGAAAACCAGAAGATATAGAAACCGCGAGAAAAGAAGAGGCTATAGATTACGTCATCATAACAGACCACGAAAACCTTCACTACAAATGTTTTGAAAACGACCACACAATAGTGGGAAAAGAGGAAAAAATTACCAACGAAAACGGTATAGTGGGAAGTCTTATAAGTGTAGAAGATTTAAAGGTAGTAGCGCATCCTTTTAAGAAAAAATACATATGGCGCTTAGAAAAAACCAAAGACTTGGTGGTGGAGCTAATAGATTTAAGAGACGCTATTATAAAATCAAAATATACGATGTTTTGGCGGTATATAGGTTCTATAATACCAAAGATTTTTCTTAAAAAAAGAATATACCGATTTTTCTCACCAGCTTTGACGCCAGAGCTTTACATAAAAAAATACTTTGAGCAAGGTTGGAAAAACCCTGTAATAGGAGGACTTGACCATCATGTAAAAATATATATAAGAGAAGTGGGTATTAGGCTTTTAATACCATCTTACAAATGGTCCTTTGGCATGCTTAGAAACTTCGCTTTTTCTAAAAGCCCAATAAAAACCAAAAAAGACCTCATAGAGAATATAAAAAAAGGCAACACCGTTATATCCTTTGTGGATAGACCTTCTTTTTTCTTTGAGGAAGAAAATAACATATTAGCTTACCTTCCTTATGAAAACAGCTTTTCTATACTGTACGAAGAAGGCATCCCAACAAAGGCTTTTTTAGGAAGCTACGCTCGTTTTGAAAAACCCCAAAAACCATCTTTTATAGTGGTCTACTCTTTTATGTTTAATATAAAAAATATATACTTTGGCGTAAGACCAATAGCTATTTCAAATATAATACTACCCTAAGACTTCCCACTCTCTTTTTCTAAAGTTTGTACCAAGCTCCTTTGCCAGTTTTTCAGTGGCGTCAATATCAACACCAGGATATGTAACGGCGGTGGTTATCACTTCAAAACCAAGCTCTTTTACAGCCTTTATAAACTCTATCAAAAGAGAAAAGGCATGTTTATAGGGGGGTCTACAAATCTCATCATAGGTCTTTTCATCTGGGGCGTTTAGGCTTATAGAAAAAGTATCCACAAGACCCTTTAGCTCTTTTAAATCCTCTTTTTTACCAAAAGCAAGATAAAGACCGTTGGTATCTACTCTCACTTTTGTGTTTGATTTAGATTTTATGTAAGAAGCCACTTTTTTTATAACATCCATTCTAAGAGTGGGCTCTCCGTATCCGCAAAATACAATCTCATCGTATATAGATGGATTTTCTATTTCTTTTATAATATCTTCGGCGCTTGGATCTCTTTTTACCCATACCCAATAGCCTTTTACCATAAAGTTTCTATCCCTTTCTCTTTCACAAAAGCTACAGTGAAGGTTGCATTTGTTGGTGGGGTTTATATAAAGCTTGTTGTTTATAACGTATGTAATGGTATCTTTGTTTGTATCAAAACCTAAGTTAAAGCAAAGCTTGGCGTTGGCAGATGTGGTCCTGTCTATATCTTCAAGGCTTGAATTTGGTATAAGCTCACTCATAACTTTGGCAGTATGCCATATATAAGAGGGTTTATTTTTCTTACCCCTATGAGGCGTTGGTGCAAGCCAAGGGCTATCTGTTTCTATCAAAAGCCTGTAAGTGGGGGTTTTGGACACCACTTCTCTTAAGCTTTGGGCATTTTTAAAAGTGATGTTGCCAGAATAAGAGATATAAAAACCAAGCTCCACGCCTTTTCTCATGAAATCCAAAGAACCGCTAAAACAATGGAGCACACCACCCACATTTTTGTGATTTTCAAGCACTTTTATAGTATCTTCTTCAGCGTCCCTTGAGTGTATTACCACTGGAAGGCCGAGCTTCTTGGCAAGTTCTAGCTGTATATTAAAGTACTCTATTTGCTTGTCTTTTAAATCTTTTGACCTGTAGTAATCTAATCCTATCTCACCTATGGCTTTTACTTTTTTATTGGATTTGGCAAGCTCTTCTAACCACAGTATATCTTTTTCCGTCAGATCCGCCACATCGTTTGGATGAAAACCTACAGCACAATATACCTTATCGTATTTTGAAGCTATTTCTACGGCGTTTTCACAAGTCTTCTTATCAAAACCTATCGTAATTAGGTATTCCAAAGATTCATCGTTTATAGCCTCTTCAAAGTCCTCTTTTTCCAACAAATCCAAATGACAATGAGTATCTATCATGTCTTAAAAGCTATACACAATTTAAAAATACGCTATGAAGTAAGACAGTCAAAATAGCTTCCTAGCGGCTTTTGATATACACTCTTGGGTCATCGGATGTTGGTCTTGATATTCTGCCAAATCCTTTGCAGTAGCCCCAAGCTTTATAGCAAGTCCAAGATGAGATACAAGCTGTTCGGCGTCTGTACCCACTATGTAAGCACCTATAAGTTTTAGGCTTTTAGCATCAAAAAACAGCCTTAGCTCTCCTTCTTCAGAATATATTTCAGCCCTTGAGTCTTCTCTCAGGTCAAAGCTTGATTCTACTATATCAACACCAAGTTTCTCAGCTTTTTCTTTTGTAATACCTACAAAAGACATGGCTGGTATTGTAAAAACCGTAAAAGGTACATTTTCAAAATCAGCGTAGTCAATGGGCGTATTGTTGGCCATGATGTTGTAAGCACATACCATAGATTGTCTTATAGCAGCATGGAAGAGCGGCACTTTACCATTCACGTCACCAGAGGCGTATATATGTGGTATGTTTGTTTGGCAGGCGTTGTTTATCTCTATAGCTTTGTTTATATGTAAAAATTTATCAGCTCCATCTGGTATTACAGGTCGCCTTCCCACCGCCAAAAGCACCTCATCCACTTCTAAAGATTTGATATTATCACCTTCTTTATAAGAAATCAACTTTTTCTTATCTTTTAAAGCTATTTCCTCTACTTCTACAGATGTAAATATCTTGATATTTTTTGGAAGGTATTTTAAAAGCGTTTGGGTAGCGTACCTATCTATGCCAGCTAAAACCCTATCTAGCTTTTCAAATATATAAACGTTAGAGCCTAGGCTGGCAAAATAAAACGCCGTTTCTAAGCCTATATATCCACCACCTACTATGGCAAAATCCTTTGGTATATAATTAAGATTTGGATTTAATTTATATATATCTGTGCTTGTTATAGCATACTCTTTTCCTTTTATAGGCGGTACAAACACATCAGCCCCAGAAGCTATTATTATATGCTTTGCTTTTATAGTATCTTCCCCCTTGTCGCTTTCCACAACAACGGTGTGCTCATCTTTAAAACGGGCTACACCTTTTAAAAGCCTAAGGTTTTTATATGCTTTTAACTCTTCTTCGTGAAGCTTATATCTTACGTTTTGCACCTCGTCTTTTTTAGCTATTATCTTTTTATAATCTACCGGGCTTTCCGTACCGCTAAAAGTCCTAAACCTAATGTAAGTATGTATTTGCTCTCTTATGACTTTTGATGGCACACACCCTTCCGCCAAGCAATTACCACTCATCACCCCTTTTTTATCTACCATTATCACATCAAAACCAGCCTTAGCCAACCTAAAAGCACCTGGATATGCACCTCCTCCAGCACCAATTGTAAGCACATCAGTTTCTATGTATCCCATAATATTATTATAATACTATAATGTTAAGATTTTGTAAATTTCAAAAACTAGATTCCTAAAATACAACCATAACTCTAAAAAATATGCTATAACAATTTTTAGCTTTGGTTGGCTTAAAAGCCAACGGCTCACTTCAACAGCTGAATATAGGTATGGTGCTATTTAAAAGTAATATTATATAAATCGCCTTTGTGAAATTTTTGTGTTTACGAAAAATCAATGCTTTCCTTAGCTCTGTCTGATATTATAAAAACCGGCTAGATATTGATAGACAATACTTTTAAGTTATCTATTTTTATCACCTTTAGTAGTAAATTTTTTACAAATAACATAATTTATACCATTGTATAAGTGCTTATAAAAGCTTGTAATTTTGTTATTGAAAGTGGGTTGACTGGTTGGTAAATCTGCCTTATGGGAGCGAAAC
>ERZ1669247.266-NODE-266-length-20587-cov-4.774547_pt1 | contig 20587 bp, 24 predicted proteins | sample MGYA00579297_ERZ1669247 | MGnify/ENA primary metagenome ERZ1669247 (study PRJEB41166, sample SAMN08046056) | hot springs metagenome | biome: hot spring; feature: acid hot spring; material: thermophilic sediment; isolation source: thermophilic sediment from acid...
GCAGGGCAGGTAAAGGCCCCGGAAGTAATTAGCAACAAATTTGAATTGGATCTTCTTGTAAAAAAATTTAGGATGTATGCTACTACTTCAACATCGCATGAAAGGATATTCGACGTGCATCTTCCAAATGGATCAAGAGTTAACATAGTAGATTCCCCTCTTGGCTCCGATATAACAATAAGGAACTTCAAGAGCCAAGCATTCAGCATAATAGACTTGATAAACAGAGGGGAGATGAGTTACAAGCTCGCGGCAAGGCTGTGGATATATGTAGATGGGCTAAAGGTAAGACCTGCAAACATTCTCATTGGAGGCATGCCTGCAAGCGGAAAGACCACTCTACTCAACGCACTCTTCAGCTTTTTCAGACCAGAAGAAAGGATAGTCACTATAGAAGAAACATACGAACTCAACACAATAACTCAAGAAAATTGCGTTAGGCTCGAGACAGACCCTGAATTGAACATGGAAGACCTCGTAAAGAATGCGTTAAGGATGAGACCAGACCGTATAATAATCGGCGAGGTAAGGGGAGAAGAAGCGAAGGACATGATGACAGCAATGAATATAGGAAAGATAGCGATGGGCACAATCCACGCAAGCACAGCCAGAGATATAGTTACAAGGTTGCAACATACGCCTATGAACGTCGAGATGGATATAATCCCGCTTATAGATGCTCTTATGGTCGTATCACAAGTTTACGAAAATGGAAAGTTTACGAGGAAGATTACCCAGGTATCTGAGGTATCTGGAGTTGAAACACAAGTTCTGCTCTCAGACCTGTATTCCTATGACTATAAAACCCACAAGAGCTCAGACATATTGCCAAGCGTAACATACAGAGATACATTAGCAAGACTAACAGGATATCCACCCTCTGAGATTATAATAGAAGAAGAAAGGCGTGCTAAGATTCTCGAAAGGCTCAATCAACTCGGGATTACTGGACTGAAAGAGATAAACGAGTTTGTCAAAGAGTACTATGAAGACCCAGAAGTCGCACTTAAAAAAATAAACCTTGAAAATCTTGGAACGTTACCATGGTAACTTCTTTTCTCTTTCTGCTAGCATTTTTCCTTCTGTTTGCTTATAAGATATATTTAGATACAAAAATGAGAAGGTGGGGAGAGAATGCACTGATGTATATTTTTATATTGTCCGGGCTCATCCTTTTTGAATTTGAAAATGTAAATGTATTTTTTTATCTTACTGTTTTAATCACTTTCAATATTCTTATCTCGATATATGGCTCAAAGAAGTTTTTCTTCTTTGCCTTGCTTGCTTTGCTGTTTTTGCCTTTTGCAAACGGCATTGTATCTGCGCAGGGAGCTTTTCTCGGCATGCTTCCAGAAGCTGTATTAATGAATGGGAAAAACCCAAAGAAAAACAAAAGGCTTGAAGTAAAAAGGGACATTATACATTTGAGTGCTGGAATTGCAGTATTGGCAATAGCTTGTATCTTCTCTTTTTGGGGAAGAGACATCATTCTAGCACTTGTCTTAATAGGTTTTGCTTTGGGAAATTATATAAGGCTCGGCGGGAGGCTTTCTGCAATTGCGAGGTTAGAAAGAGAATATACACCATTTGGCTATGGGGCAATATGGCTCGCACTGGGAATCACCGTTACTATGGGCCTGCTTTTCTCAAATGCTTACATGCTTGCGGTGCTCAGCACAATCCTAATAGGTGATCCACTTGCCACCATTATGGGTGTAAAATTTGGGAGAATAAGAATTCCGCACAACAAGGAAAAAAGTGTAGCAGGAAGCCTTGCATATTTCTTTTCGGTACTTATCATCTCTTATTTCTTCGTAGGCTACTTTGCAGCAGTTATTGCTATTGCAGCTTCACTCATAGAGAGTGTGGAGTTGAGGATTGATGACAATCTTACAGTGCCAGTATTCCTTATTCTGATAATTCTGTTGTTTTATTACCTTGTATAAGAACAATGCAAGTATTTGCGACTTTTGTATGTCAGACTCTTCTTCCTCTTCTGCCACCAGGCCTCTTTGTTGTGTCTGTAGGTATTGGGGTGACATCTTCTATGCTTCCTATCCTAATGCCACTTCTTGCCAAGGCCCTTACAACTGCCTGTGCTCCAGGTCCTGGAGTTTTTGAGCCGTGGCCGCCTGGAGCCCTTATCTTTATATTTATATGCGTTATTCCTTTCTCTATCGCCTCTGCCGCTACCTTGTACGCTGCTTGCATTGCAGCATATGGGGTGCCTTCTTCGTGGTCTGCATCTACAACCATGCCTCCACTTCCAACAGCTATGGTCTCTGCGCCAGAAAGATCGGTAAGCGTTATTATTGTATCGTTCTTAGATGAATAGATGTGAGCTACGCCCCACCTTATTCCTTTTGGCTTGTGCTTCTGCTGAGCTATCGCTACTTCTTCCTCATATGAGACCTCTTCCTTCTTTGACTTCTTCTGCTCTTTTGGTTCTTCTTTTTTAGTTGCTGTCTTTGCCATATAAACACCATCAAGCCGCTTCTCCCTCACCCTCAGCTATCGCCCCTGCTTCGTTGCCTTCACTTGGCTCATTGCTTGGCGCAGAACGGTGCGGGGATGAAAGCACATTATGCTCAATGTTGAAAGGCTTGTAGTAGCTTATCCCCTTTTCTTCATCTGGCCTTACCATGTAGCTGGGCCTGTTTACCTTCCTGCCGTTTATAGCTATGAAGCCGTGTGTTATGAGTTGCCTTGCCTGCTTTATACTCTTTGCCAAGCCCTTCTTGAACACGACAGTTTGCAGGCGCCTCTCGAGAAATGCCTCTTGACTAAGCACAAGAAGGTCGTCAAGATTTGCATCGCTTCTTACAATGCCGTATTTGGCAAGCCTGCTTATAATTTGCTTACCTTTCTCCTCGCTCGCCTTGCCCGAGAAAAGCTCCTTAACGTTTCTTCTTATCCTCCTAAGCTCAGTCGAAGCCTTCCAGAGCTCCCTGAGATTTCTTAGGCCATACTTCTTTACGAGCTCGTGCTCCTCCTGTATCCTCTGCCTGTCCCACATCATCGAGGGCTTTTCGTATTTTTTCCTTAGTCTTCTAGGAGCTCCCATAATCTCACTTCTTCTGAGCCTCTTTCTTGCCCTGCTCCGTTGTCTTCGCGGCCTGCTGGGCAGCCTTCTTTGTAACTCCGACTGTGGCTCCGGTTCTTCCAGTAGACCTCGTCCTCTGGCCACGCACTTTTTGGCCATATTGATGCCTGAAGCCGCGCCACGTCTGGAGCTTTACATCATTATCAATATCCTGCCTCACCTTAACTGTTAGGTCGCTCCCTATAAGATGCATATCTATGCCGGTTTCCCTATCGCTTCTTCTATTTAGAAGATACCTTGGTATGCCGAATTTTTCTGGATTCTTCATTATTGATTCAAGGCTGTTTACCTTTTCTTCCGGAAGCGAACCTATTTTTGTTGAAGGGTCTATTCCAAAGCGTGCCATTGCGACATTTGCAATTGCCTGGGCCATTGTACTTCCAATGCCCTTTACCTGCATAAGCGCCTTTGCAATCTTGAAGTTGCCGTTAATATCCCTTCCTGCGATTCTGATTATAGTTACCTCTTCCTTTTTCTTAGCTTCCTGCTTGTTTGCATCTTTTGCATCGCTCATTTGCTCACCAATCGCCAGGGCTGGGATTTTCAGAAACCTTTTGAACCCAGAAGGCTCAGAAGAGCCATACGCTTGCAGGTTTTATCTCCAGGCGTACGCGTTACCGGATTCCGCCACCCTGGCTTATTGAATATTTATCCTGAAACCTTTATAAATAGGTTTCCAACTTTCTGTTGTTTGATATTAATAAGATAACTATAAATACTTTTCTTAGCCGCTTGCAACAGCATTAAGTATCATCTGTTTTGCTTTCTCAACTCCAATTGCCTCGATAAGCTTTCCTAGCCTGGGGCCATTGTCCTTTGATATTAGGGCATTGTAAAGCTCCTTGAATAGGGCGCTTGGCTCTATGCCCTTCTCCTTTGCGACCTCATATACCTTGTTGTGTATCTCTATTGCACTCATGCTTGAATTTAGAGACTGGGCAAAATATTTTGCGACTTCTTTATGCTCTTTGATAACACCCTGCTTTATCGAGAAATTGTACCTCTCGGGCTCTAAGCCGCGCTCAAGCCATTCCTCTATATATGGGCTCAGGTATTTTACCCCTTCTGGGTCTTTTGTAACTTCACTTACTTTATTCCAATCTTTGTATACCTGATAATAAAGGAGTACCTCCACAAAAGGTGCATGCCATCTGAGCTCTTTTGTGGCAAACTTTAATGCAAGCTTCTTTTTCTGGTCTGCCCTATCCTCGGGCTTGTCGATCTTGCTTAGCCTTTCTACCTCGTCGAATATCTTTATGAGCTTCTCGCCTTCAAGCGTTATGTCTTTGTTCTGCTGGATATTAGGTTCGATGAGCATGTACTTTATGATCTCTGGCGGGAGTATCTTTATTATCTCCCTTGCACCCATGCCTACTCCCTTCGACTTCGAATACTTTTTGCCTCCAAAAAGGACAAAGCCGAACTTGTAACCGACTGGCGGATCCCTCTTCAGTATTTCTTTATGTATAGCTACAGCTGTGTCCCAGCTGCCTCCTTTTGTAAAGTGATCAACGCCCCCACCTTCTATTGAGGTGTTGAAGACGGCTTGCCAAGCTGGCCAGTGAAGGCGCCATTGTAGCTTGTACTTATGGTCACTTATTTTACCCTTTCCCCTGTAGCCACAACCTTTCGTATAGCCTACATCCTTGTCGCAAACATATTCATATTCTTCATCGTTGTGCCATACGACTCTTGTAGTTGCAATCTTTCCACATTTCTCGCATATCGGCATGATTGAACTCCAGTCTCCAAGCGACTTTGGATCCTTGCCAGACGTCCTTGCTATTATTTCCTTGGCTTTCTCTTCTTCTCTCAAAAATATCCTTGCATAAGGATCAAATAGACCTTCGCTATAAAGCTCATCTACTGGCTTTACTATTATATTGAGGTCAAGCGCCTTCATCACACTCTTTGCCTCTTCCAGATAGTGCTCGCCGAGCGAGCTGTGGCAATTCATAGGATCCTTTACATTTGCCAAAGGCTTGCCGAGCTCATCTTTCAATACATTTTCATAAGGTTCAAGCTCCTTCGGTATGCTGTCAAATGCGTCGAGTATGTCGCCAATAAAATAGAACTCAGTCTTGTAGCCTTTTTCCTCAAGCGCCTGCTTGATCGTATGAGGATAAAGAAACTCGCAGACAGTGCCCAAATGCGCAGGTCCACTTGTAGTTATGCCTGACGTTATTACAAATGGCTCTTTCTTCTCTGCTATAACCTTGTCTGCTATAATCTCTGCCCAGTGCTTCTCCCTGAGCTCTTCTCTCTTCTTGTCTTCCATAAACATCACGCGGGCCCGAGGGGATTTGAACCCCTGACTTGCTGGTTAAAAGCCAGCCACTCTGGCCAAACTGAGTTACGGGCCCAGTAAGCAATATAGATTAATAGATTAAATTTTATAAACAAAAGCATATAAATAAAATGTGGTATGATGGATTTCTGGAATTACTTAGAAAAGCTCAGCACTTCCGAGAAGTTTCCTGAAGAGAAAGTGCAACTTGGGTTGAGGAAATCGACATACATGCCTAATTTCAGGGCGCACGCTTCCTTAAGCTCTATCATGGACCTCTCGAAAGAGATAAAGCAGGGCGAAGCTTTTCTTGAAAAAGAATCTAAGAGCTTGAGGTATGTTTTTGCATACAACCTTACATATGACCTTCTTCTTTCATTATATGAAGTAAGCACTTTTAAGGGCATCTTTGCGAGAATCGCCATGCCGCTTTCAAAGGCAGAGTCAAATCATCTTCAAAAAATTCTTGATAAGATAAATGAAAAAAATGTTGAGGTAAGGCTTATAGGATTGCAGAATAAGCAAAGCAACTACAAAGAGCTACTGCAGCCAATCTTCAAAATGGCAAGAAGAAAAGGTGAGCTTATAGAAGCAGACCTATTTGGAAACGAAGCAAGGCATATAGCAATAGACCTGAAGACTGGACTTTCTTACGACGTGCTACTTGAGAACAGAATTTACAGGCCAGGCGAGCTGATAAATACGCAGAGCTTTGATGATTTTTCAAAAAGTGCCTTGAGACTTAAACTCAAATAACTTCTCATAGAGAGGCCCATTTGGGGTAAGCATGCTTTTTATCAAGTAAAATGAGCTTGCTTTGAATGAGCCAAAATCATAATCTTTGTATTTCTCTATAAAGGAGAGAAGCCTGCCTTTGTCCCCATATTTTACCCTTGCTATGGTTATATGGGGTTTGTATTCCTCCTTTTCGAAACTGACAGAGCTCTCTTCCAGCTTGGATGAAAGCTCTTTGTAGAGGGATGCAAGTTCAGTGCCCCCATTCCTTATGCCTGCAAATATTACCCTTATGAACTTTGGGTTAAACGCAGCTATGCCATAGACCTCGATTTCAAATGGATTCCATTTTACACTCATGAGCGAAGAGATTATTTTCTCCTTTTCGTCGTCTGATTTCTCGCCAAAGAAATGCAAAGTTAGGTGCATCGCATTTTTATTTACGCGCGTAATGCCAGGAGCATTCAGTTCTTCACCTTTTTCTAAGATTCTTTCTTTTATTCCTTCAGGCAGTTCTATCGCTGTGAAAAGCCTCATGATTTAATATAATATTTTATCTATTTATCCTTTGCTAAAGAATATTGGTGCTAGTATGGTTACTATAAAAGAGTTCATGCAGATAGACATAAGGATAGGCAGGATAGTAGAGGTTGAAGCACATGAAAAGGCGAAGAAGCCCATGTACAAGCTAAGGGTGGATCTTGGTAAAGAACTTGGCGTAAGGCAGATAATCGCAGGCATAGCAGGAAAATACAAAAAGGAAGAGCTCGAAGGCAAGCTCATTGCTGTTGTAACAAACCTTGAGCCAAAAGAAATTGCAGGCGAGCTCTCTAACGGCATGCTGCTCGCGGCTGAGGATGAAAATGAAACGCTCTCGCTGCTTGTCCCAGACAAGGAGATAAAGGAAGGTAGCATCGTTCACTGATGGTTGAATGATAATATGCATAACGGGAATGCCTGGCTCTGGAAAGAGCGTTGCCGCTAATTACCTAGCCAGAAAAGGCTTCAAAATTGTAGAGATGGGGGATACAATAAGAGAGAGAATGAAGAAGGAAGGCATTAGGATAACAAATGAGAGCATAAGAGAATATTCCCTTTCCCTCAGGAAAAGGTTTGGCAATGATATAGTGGCCAAGCTCACTGTGCAGAAGATAAAAGGAAATAGAAAGAACATTGCTATAATTGGGGTGCGCAGCAAAAAGGAGATGGATTATTTCAGGAAAAAACTTGGCGATTTTTACGTGCTTGCCCTTACAGCGCCGAAAATGGTAAGGTATAAGCGGCTAAAGAAGAGGGGTAGGCAAGACGACATGATTACAATGAAGGCGTTCAGATACAGGGAAGAAAAAGAGAAGAAATACGGCATAGAAAGTGCAATAAAAAACGCAGATTTTATCATATCAAATACTTCAAGCTTGAATGAATTAAAGAAGAATATCGATGCTGTACTCACATATATAAAAGAAAAAAGCTGACCTATTACTTCAGCTTTCTCATTATTTCTTCAAACTCTGGGCGCAGACTGTCGACCACTTTCCTCATCTGCTCGCCGTTTCTGTGGATGGGCCTGTCCTTTGGATTGTTGTGGAATACGTCGCTCTTTCCAGGGACAAAATGCCAATGAAGATGCTCGATTGTTCTTCCTGCGCCTTTTCCAACGAGCTCTATCTTTGAATATCCGTCTATCCCGTGGGCTTTGTAGAACTCTTGTATTGCCCTCTCTGCAAATTGCATATCTTTCAATTCCTCCCCTGTAAGTTCAGTAAAAGATTCCCTATGTGCTATGGGCATTAGGAGAAAATGGTACTCATGGTCCGCATCGAGCGATGCAACGATTCTCATCGAGCCGATCTTGAGTATAGTAGATGCGCCTATTATCTGCTCACTATCAAAAATATCTTTGTATGCTGTCTTTTCCATGTTGCCACCATTGCTCTTTTTGATATTACATATAACTTAACAGTTTAATAATTTAACTAACTAAATAATTTTAGTGAGAGCATGCGTTATATCGGCTACATTGCATTTTTCTTTGCAATCTTAGCCTTGCCTTATGCTTCCAAGGCCATGTATCTTAATGTTGAAGGGCCCGTTAATGGCACGCTTTACAATAATGGAAGCATATTCCTTGGGAAAGTCGGGCCTGGGGAAAGCTTTTATGTGCTTGCTTCTCCAACTACAACAAATGCAACAGGATTCCTTGTGAATATAGGCTGGGACACGCTCGAGGCAGTAAAACTGCCCCCTGGCTGGTCTGCACAGCCTTCGCCACTTTATGAAAATCCAATGAAGATGAAAGTTACTGTCTCGCCGAATGCACCTTACGGAGTATATGAGATAACCTTGAGGGCAGTAAATATACAGAATTATTCGAGGCTTGGGAACCTAACATTCAATGCATACATAAACGTAACTCCAGATGTATTTGTGTTAAATGTAGTACCAAAGGTCGCAGAGGCTGGTGTGGGGCAGCCGGTAAATCTGCTTATCACGATAAACAATACAGGTATATCTGACGATCCGTTTGTGATAAATGCATATGGTTTGCCGGCATGGAATATCTCCGATACGGTGATTGCCCTTCATGGAAAAACGAGTAAATTTATATATCCTGTGTTCGTTAACGAGCCTGGCGTTTACAAATTCAACCTGAGCGTGAGCTCGGCTACAAGCCCGCTGATACATAAAGAATACCAGATAAAACTTACAGGCATTGCAAGCGTATCGAATGATTACGGCTCCATAAATGAGGGTGTTGTGCTCTCTCCGGTGATTTATGAACCCATATATGCAGTGATGCTTTTCCTTAAAGATTTGTATAATTATATACTCCACTGAAGTGAAAGTATGCCAAGCAAAGAAAAAAATGAAGCGAAGAAGATACTATGGATCAAAGCAAAAAAAGATCTAGACCTTGTAAGGGGAGCATGCAGCTTTGATACATATTCAAAGGAGCTCCTCATATTAAAGAAGAATGGAAAGAATATCCTCTTCCTACTTGGTGAAGAACTAGATGATACTACAATCGCATATTATGTTGAAAATCCTGCAAGCGGAAGAGTTATCGCCTACTCGGCAAGCAGTGAAGGCGAAAGGATTTCATATATAAGCAGACCAATGACAGAGCAGCTAAACCTTCACTACATAAACATTCTTCCAATAGACTCCTTCCCATTTGATGAGTCAAAGAAGGCGGATGTAATAAAAGTAGGGATAAATGAGAGCGACAGCCTGATAAGGAGCATCATAAAGAAGGCAATCGAGAAGGAAGAGATAGAGAGGGCTTACATCTTCGAATCAAAGGGAAAGAAATTTATAGGCGTTTTTGACTTGTTTGAAGAGCTTACCAATTCAAAGAAGGTTTTTTACTATGCAGAGCTAAGCAGCTATGCTGAAAGCGCATTTATAAGATATAATTATTCGAGCGACAAAATAGAATTTACAAACGAATTCGGCGAGCACTCGTATCTTTACATAAAGCTTGTGAATCTTGCCGAGCCTTTCCCATTTTTCTCAGTCCAATAGGAATAGATTTATAATATAGTTTGGAATTATCTTCTTAATGTGCCCGAATAGCTCAGTGGTAGAGCGACTGGCTGTTAACCAGTAGGTCGCAGGTTCAATCCCTGCTTCGGGCGCCTTTTTGAATATGATGAAGATTTATGCTTTTTACTTCGAAATTCTTGTGCTCCACAGTCACATAGCCCAGTGAACTTTTGAATATGTTTGACTCCTCTCCCAGCGTGCCACAGAATACATTCTTACCAAGTATACCAAGGTAGTGCAAATGCCCAAGAAAGAGATACTCTCCAATTGGCAAGCCAAAGTAGAATCTTACCAAGGAAGAAAGAATATAGGGCGCTATACTGATATGTATTCTGCTTACGTGCTTCACGAAATGATAGCCAATCTTTTCAACTATGAGGCTTTTTTCGAGGTTCCCATGGAAAAAGTTCATGTTTCCAATTCTGAAAACAAAATACTCTCCTTTGTTTATTGGAGAGAAGCTGTCTAGTATTTTTGGAATCTCTTCCCCACTATAATATGTATAATCGTTGTCGCCCAGCATTATGATCGATTTCCTCAGCGGAAATATTTTGTCAAGCCTTGAGAGAAAGTCTTTGTATGCTAGCTCCTTTTTCTTGAATAATTCCAATTCAAGATTGTCGCCCAGTAGGGCAAGATTATCTGGCTTCTCGCTTTTTATGATCTTTGATATTTCTCCGAGTGTGGCGCTTGGATAATGTATATCAGACAGTATAAGCATCTTCATGATTATGTTTTCCCCATTTGCTTTTATATTCTTTTTTGATAAAATAAAATCATGGGCGACGTAATCGAGGCAAACGGAAGAATCTATGAGATAAAATACCTGCCCGTGAATTCCAGGATAGCCAAGGCTATGGTTGAGGATGGCGAAGTTATAATAAAGATCCCGAAACATTATCCGGAGCGAGAGAAGGCTCAAGCTATAGAAAGCCTTAAGAAAAAGGTGAAAATTCGGCTTATTAAAGACCCAGATTGGGGCAGGGTAAGATATCCGAACTTCTATGACGGCGAAGAGGTGAGTCTGCTAGGAGAGAGGTACATTATACGAATAATTGAAAATGGCAGGAAGGCTCGGGGTTCGATAAAGGGAAATGAACTTATTTTAAAGCTCCCAAATGCCGATAGGAAAAGAGTGCTAAGGCTTATGCTTAGGCTTGTCTCCAAGGCGATGCTCGACAAACTAAAGAATAGAATATACGAGCTGAACCAAAGGCATTTTGGCTTTGAGGTGAAGGATGTTAAGCTAAGGTATGCAATGAACAGATGGGGAAGTTGCAATGCAAGGACCAAAAGGATAAATATAAACTTCCTTGCACTTATGGCGCCGAGCGATGTACTCAACTATCTCATAATACATGAGCTTGCACATCTTAAAGAGCCTAACCATTCGCATAAGTTTTGGGAGCTCGTTGGCAATGCTTGTCCAGATTACAAAGAAAGGGCCAGATGGCTCAGGAAAAACGGAAGATTGCTAGGCTTGGGCATGCCTAACGAGGCAAAGAAAGAAATAAATATATTAATATAGCTATAAATAAGCACTCAGTTGCTTGATTCTTTGCAGATGAGATGATGAAGATAGAGTTTTTAGAGAATTCTCCAGAGGCCATACGATTTAGTATCAATGATGTAAGCACAGATTTTGTGAATGCACTTAGAAGGACTATAATCAGCAGGGTAAAGACGTTTGCAATAGACACAGTTACATTCTATATCAATACCAGCGCCATGTTTGACGAATATATAGCGCATAGGATAGGGCTTGTGCCGATACTTACTCCAGAAGGCTATGACGAAAAGGATGAGATACTATTTACCCTTGACATGGAAGGGCCTTGCACGGTCTATTCAAAAGACCTTGTAAGCAGTGACAAGAAGGTCAAAGTTGCAATCGAGGACATACCGCTTATAAAGCTCGCAGAAGGCCAAAGGATAAAGCTAGAAGGTAAGGCAATAATGGGAAATGGCGCGAAGAGCGCAAAATTCCAGCCAGGCTTGGCAACCTACGAAAAGAAAGGAGAAGGAAAATTTGAGTTTTACATAGAGACCTTTGGCCAGATGCCTTCAAGGGAAATTTTAAATAAGGCATTGGAGATAATAGAAGATGATTTAAAGGATGCGGAAAAAGGTTTAAAATAGCGCGGGGGTGGCGGAGCCTGGTCAAACGCGCAGGATTGAGGAAGGAATTCAAAATTCCTGTAGCTTTAGAGCTTGCGAGAGTTCAAATCTCTCCCCCCGCATGGTGATTAAATGAAGAATTACATAGAGAAGAAAGAGATAAATGATTGGCTTGCTAAGCTTGACAAAGCGCTGAAGGAAGGGACGAGGAGCAGAGGCTTTGTCTCTTCGCTCAAGAAGTATGCAGCTCTTCCGAGGAGGGAGAGAATTGCAGTAAATCTAAGGAAGCTTGACAAAATTGCTAAAGATGGCGAGCACTTGATAGTGCCTGGAAAGGTTCTCGGCGTAGGCAATGTAAGCAAGAAGTTCAGCATAAGCGCTATAGAATATTCAGGCTCAGCGATAGAAAAACTTAAAAAAAGTGGCTGCAATGTTATAAGCTTAGACGAAGCATTAAAGGCCAAGGATGCAAGAATAATAGTTTAGGCGTATTCAATGGAGGAAAAGATAATAAATGGTGAAGGAGCAATACTCGGAAGGGCGGCTAGTAGGATAGCAAAGATGCTCCTTAACGGCGAGCATGTGGCTGTGGTAAATGCAGAAAAGATGCTCATAAGCGGGCATGAAAAGAATATTATAGAGAACTACAAGCAGAGGCTAGACCTTAAAGACAAGGCAAATCCTGAACATTCACCATACTGGTCCAGGAAGCCAGACCTGTTTGTTAAAAGGGTTATAAGGGGCATGCTCCCCTACAAAAGGCCAAAGGGCAAAAAAGCTTACAAGCTTCTAAAGGTTTATATAGGAGTGCCTGAGAAATATAAAGAGAAAAAGCTTGAAGAGATAGGCAAAAAAGAGACTAGCAAGATGTTTGAAAACGTCATCACTGTAAAGGAGCTCTCTGAAAGGCTTGGATACAAGGTGTAAATTTGGAACAGAATCTGGAAAATATTAATAAAGAACTTGGTTCTCTTGCGCCACAGCAGGCAAATGAGAAGAAGGTAGCAAAGCCTAGGAGAAGGGCACCGAAGCAGAAGGTTATAATAACCAAAGGAAAAAGAAAAGACGCTATTGCAAGGGCTAGATTAACTAAAGGAAATGGTTCTATAAGGATAAACGGAAAGGATGTTAGCCTTGTGCAGCCAATTGAGATTAGAGAACTTATTCTGGAGCCAGTAAACTTTTCTAACATGACAAAAGAGATAGCCCAGTCTTCTAGCATAGATGTCAATGTAAAAGGTGGTGGCATAAGTGGCCAAGCACAAGCAGTAAGGAGTGCGATTGCCAAGGCAATAGCGGCTGCGGCGAATAGCGAGATAATATGGAAAGCTTACATGAGATATGACAGGACATTGCTTGTAGATGATGTAAGACAGGTAGAGCCGAAGAAGTTCCTAGGGCCAAAGGCAAGGGCAAGATTCCAGACTTCTTATAGGTGAGAAAATGATGATACCAGTTAGATGTTTCTCATGCGGCCAAGTAATTGGTAATAAATGGGAAAAATTCAAGGCAAGAGTTGACAACGGAGAAGATCCTGAAAAGGTTCTTGACGACCTCGGAGTAAAGAGGTACTGCTGCAGAAGAATGCTCACGAGCCACATAGACTTGATAGATGAAGTAATCGAATACGGAAGGAAATAAAAAGAAATAAAAAAGAGAGCATTCAAAATAATGATTAGCGGGGTCGTCTGCTAGCCTGGTTAGGCTCTGTGCTTAGGGGGCACATGACCCGAGAGAATTTCCGGGAATTCAAAATGAAAATGAAAATCTCGGCGACCCCGAAAACAAAAAGGTGCATTTATGACTGATGAATTGCTTGTAGACCAGTCTGTCTATCTAGAGGCAGGCGTGCATATAGGCACAAAGGTAAAGACGCCTGGCATGAAGAGATTTATATATAAAGTCAGGGAAGATGGGCTTTATCTCCTTGATTTGCCAGAGATAGACAAGAGGATAAGGATTGCTGCAAAGATGCTTGCGAGATACGATGAGAAAGAGATTATTGTAACAGCATCAAGGATATATGCAATCGCTGCAGCTTCAAAATTTGCAGAGATAACCAAAACAAAACTTATCTCTGGAAGAATAATGCCTGGAATATTTACTAATCCCAACAGGGAAGATTTCATAGAGCCTTCAGTACTTCTCGTAAGCGATACGAGAAATGAGAAGCAGGCAATAAAAGAGGCAAGCAAAACAAATATACCTGTAATCGCCCTCTCTGATACAGACAACTGGATAAAATTTGTAGATCTTGTAATTCCATGCAACAACAAAGGAAGGCGCTCTTTGGCTGTAATATATTATCTTCTTGCAAGGGAGTTCCTGAAAGAGAAAGGTATAATAAAGTCTAACGAGGAATTCAATTACAAGGTCTCGGATTTCGAGGCAAAGGTTGAGATAAAGGCTAGATGATGGGCTTGAAGCTTCAAGCTGCTGTTGATTTCCTCATGTCGTATGGTATAGCCCTTATAATAATTGTTATCGCTGTTGCTGTAATATACAAGGTTGGCGTTCTTAACCCAACAACTGCTCCTGTTATGTGCGTCCCAAGTCCTGGATTTGCATGTGGCATAGCTGCAATAAACACAACAGGCTCATTGAGCATAGCCCTGAGCCAGGCTACTGGCGGACCCATAATAGTCAAGGGAATAGCCTGCTCGTCAGCTGTTAATGGGACCACAAACAATCCTGCATTTGGCAACATATTTGTAACAGCAAACTCGCTTTATTATCCAGCAAACGCCTATCCAAACAACCAGCTTGTAAACGGAATAACATTGTATAGCGGCAGCAGTTATACTTTCCAGACCAACTGCTATAACAATCTTGGCATAGCTTCTGGAAAATTAGGCAATGTGTTTGTAGGCTATATCTGGCTAAATTATACCATTCCGAGTTATCAGCAGACGGTCCAGCAGGTCGCGATGATAAGCTTGAAATACACCTAGCTGTATTTTCTGAGCTTTGCGATCTCTTCTTCTCCGATCTTCTTGAACAGCGGCTCTGGCTTCAGTATATTAAGCTTTGCTCCGCTCCTCAACTCGCTCATCAGGCAGCTTGCCTCAGGAGCCTGCTCTTTGAATATAGACAATACCTTCTTGCTTGCATCTGGCACAAAAGGATAAAGCATGTTGCCAAGCTTGAAGATTGCATCGAGCAGAAGATAGGCTATATTTCCTATTCTTGCTTTTGAATTTTCATCATTTGACTTTGCAAGATTCCACGGCTCTGTCTTGCTTATGAATGTGTTGCCAAGAGAGGCGATGTCTATGGCATTTCTAAGTGCTTCCCTTATTCTTATCTTCTTGAAGTTTCTTACATACTCTCTTCCTTTCTTCTCGATGTCATTCATGAACTTCTTTTCTTCTTTGGAGAGAATATCCTCGTTGAACTGGGGCACTGTGCTTCCAAAATTGGAGATCGCAAGCGTCAATGCCCTGTGTATGAAGTTGCCTACAATGTTGTTCATGTCGTTGTTTACTATTTCCATTATCCTCTCTATGGAGATTTCCACATCAGCCCCTTCAGGAAGGAGCTCTGCAAGTATAAACCGCCAGTAATCAGGAGGCAATATTTCGAGCGCGTTTTCCAGATTGAGCCCCACGCCCTTGCTTTTTGAGAACTTAAGGTTGTTTGACAAAAGATACTCATACGCATAGATTGTATAAGGCAGGACAAACTTCTTTCTTGTACCTATTAATATGCCTGGCCACATCAGGGTGTGGAATTCTATATTATCCTTGCCCATGAACTGAACAAGCCTGGACTTGCCTAGCCAATACTCTTTCCACTTCTCTTTATCCCATTCTCTTGTTATTCCTATGTAGCCTATTACTGCATCAAACCAAACATAAAAGACCTTGTCTCTGAAGCCTTCCAGCGGCACTGGAAATCCCCATTTGAGGTCGCGCGTTATCTCCCTCGGCTCGAGGCCGCGCCTTATATAATTAAGCGAGTGATTTATCGCATTTTTGCTCCAGTTGTGCTTTGAATTCTTCTCTATGAAACCCTTTATCTCTCCCTCCAACGCCTTCATGTCAAATGCAAGATTGATTGTTTCCTTGAATTCTATGCTCTCTCTTCCACAAATGGTGCAATGAGGCTTTATAAGCTCTTTTGGAGTTAGGAGCCTACCACAGTTCTCGCACTGATCTCCACGCGCATATTGATAGCCGCAGTAAGGGCATGTTCCTTCTATGAACCTATCGCTCAAAAACCTTTTGTCATACGTGCAGTATGCAAGCTCTGACTTTACTTCTGTTATATAGCCATTCTTGTAGAGGGCATTGAAGATCTCGTAGACTATCTCCTTGTTTTCCTCAGTATCGGTTTTACCATAATAGGTAAAGGTGCACTCGAACTTTTCAAAAATTTCTTTTATCTTGTTGTGCATAGAATCAGCAAGCTCCTTGGGCTCGACACCTTTTTTTAGTGCTTGGAGCTCTATAGGGGTACCATGTTGATCCGTGCCGCAGATGAATATCGCGTCTTCATTGCACATTTTCAGGAACTTGTAGAATATGTCTGCTGGCAGTACTGAGCCAACCATGTTGCCAAGGTGAGGCACTCCTTCAGCATAAGGGAGGGCAGAGGTTATTATATACTTCATTGGCACACCATAAATATTGGTAATAAATTTTGTAAGATACCTTTTTTATTGTTTTTGCTAATTAATATTATATTGCTTTTCTTTAAGGGGTTATTGTGGATGCTGTCAAGGCAGAAGAATATAGGACCAAATTCATAGAATTTTACAATGCTTATTATCTTAGCCAGATTAACGAGATGTTCATAGCGTATCCTAAGAAGAGAAGCATTTTGATAGATATAAAGGACCTTGAAAAATTTGACAGCGAAATCGCTATGGAGCTTATAAATTCGCCAGATTCTATTCTTCCTCTTGCCGATGCGGCCCTTGCTTCGATGAACCCGAATCCTAATCCAAAGGAACCGGTGCATGCAAGATTTGCAGGGACAAGCCAAGAAACGCCGCTCATACAGGACATAGGCTCCGAACATATAGGCAAGCTTCTCACCCTAGATGCGCTCGTCGTCAAAAGATCAGAGATAACTCCGAAGGTGCATGTCGGAGTTTACAAATGCTCGTATTGCGGGACTGTAGTAAAGGTTGATATAGACAAAGATAATCCACCAGAATTTTGCCCTCAGTGCAAGAGAAGGTCTCTCAAACAGATAAATGAAGAATCAGAATTCATAAACCTTCAAAAGATAGCTGTGCAAGATCCCCTCGAAAGGCTTAGAGGAAGCACACCAACCTGGCAGCTTGAGGTATGGCTTGAAGACGACTTAGTAAACAGCATTATACCTGGCGACAGGGCAGACATAACCGGCGTTCTTAGGATAAGGCCGAGGAGAAACGCAAAGGGCAAGGAAGAAAAGACCATTTTTACAATGCTCTTTGATGCTGTCTCGCTTAAGCCCAGGCAGAAGGAGTTCATAGAAATCGAAGTAACGCCAGAAGAGGAGGAGAAGATAAAGGAGCTCGCAAAGGATCCACATATATTTGACAAGATAGCAAAATCAATAGCACCGTCAATTTACGGCTACGACGAAATTAAAAAAGCCCTTGCATTGCAGCTTTTCGGCGGCACGCCGGACAAGAAGCTAGTCGATGGCGGGCCCATAAGAAGCGATATACATATACTCCTTATAGGAGATCCTGGCTCTGCTAAGACAAGACTCTTGCAAGCCGTAACCTCTATAGTGCCCAAAGGGATTTATGTAAGTGGAAAGAGCACGAGCTCTGCCGGATTGACAGCCTCGGCTGAAAGAGATGAGTTTGCCGAGGGGGGCTGGACCCTGAAGGCTGGTGCGCTTGTTCTGGGCTCAGGCGGAGAGGTAAGCATAGACGAATTCGACAAGATCAGCGACGATGACAAATCTGCTTTGCTAGAAGCCCTTGAATCGCAGACAATAAGCGTGGCAAAGGCTGGCATAGTTGCAAGATTCAACGCAAAGGCTTCTGTTCTCGCTGCCGCAAATCCAAAATACGGCAGATTTGACAGGAACCAATATCCAGCGGACCAATTCGACATTCCTCCTGCGCTTCTTTCAAGGTTCGACCTTATATTTCCTATAATGGATATACTTGACGAGGAGCAAGACAAAAAGATAGCGGAGCATATACTTGTGCAGCACCAGGCAGCTGGCGCACAGATTGCGCAGATTGAGGGCTACGAGCAGGTGGAGCTTCCACCCATAGACCACGAATTGCTAAGAAAATACATTGCTTATGCAAGGCAGCATGTAAAGCCTGTGCTTAGCCAAGAGGCGAGCAACAGGATACAAGAGTTTTATGTTGAGCTGAGAAAGCTTGGGATAAAGCAGGGGGCCGTGCCGATGACGCCAAGGCAGATAGAAGGGCTTGTAAGGCTCGCCGAAGCAAGCGCGAAGTCTAGGCTGTCTGACAAGATAGAGCTAAAAGATGCTGAGCTTGCCATCTCGCTCTTTGATTATATGCTTACCACTCTTGCCGTAGATAGGGGAGGCAGGAAGGATATAGACACACTTCTCACCGGCATGCCAAGGGAAAAAGTTGATAAGATAAACACCCTCATGAAAATTATAGCTGATCTTGATGAGAAGGAGCAGGGCGCAAGAATAGTCAGGGTGTTGGAGGAAGCAGAGAAGGCTGGCATGGACAATGCCACTACTTCCAAATATATATCTGAATTGGAGAGAAGCGGTGACATATATAGTCCAAAGCCAGGGATAATAAAGATTGTAAAGCACGAAGAGGAATAGCAGGTGGAGATTTGATAAGGCGAATTGAGATAAGGCAGCAGTTCAATATACTTGTTCTTTTCATGATAGTCCAGTTTGGCGGGATTCTTCTTGCAAGCCTTGTATTCTCTACAACCACTTTGACAAGCATAACGAGTGCGAGCCAAAGCGGCCAAATCAATACACCCGAACAGGCCCTTTGGTTTTTTGTCTATTTCGTAATCGCCACGCTCATAATACTGCTTGCGTTCAAAATCTATCACGGCGATGTGCTGTTCAGGCTTTTTGAAGGCTTTGTCATAATAGTTTCTTCATTGTTTGTCTTCATCGTTTTGCTTGGCTACTTCTTCCCAAGCGAGCCCTATCTTGTCTCAATCATAGCATTAATCCTCGCTGTTTTGCTAATAGTACTTAAGAACAAGCAGCCCAAGCTTAGAAACACTGTTGCAATAATCGCAAGCATGGGCGTTGGCTTGGTGCTCGGCCTTGACTTCGGATTCCTTGTGGCATATCTCCTTGTAGCTGTAATAGCTGCGTATGATTACATAGCTGTGTTTGTGACAAAGCACATGCTCACCCTTGCCAATGCAGTCTCAAGCAGAGGGCTGGCTTTTCTTATAGGCTCAACCGATATTGAGGTTATCCCAAAAGGATTCTTCAACAAGAAGGAAGCAGAGGAGTATGCAAAGTACAAGAAAGAACTCCAAAAGATCAAAAATCCGATAATAAAAGGTCTCATAAGAAAAGGCAAGTTGCCCCTGATAAGTCAGGTCCAGCTCGGTGCAGGCGATTTGGGCATACCGCTCATGCTTGCAATAAGCTCATACAAGCTCGCAGCAAGCTATTTCCTTCCTATCGCCATTGCAATCGGGGCTGTTTTCGGAATGGTGTATACAATGTATATACAGAAGAAATACCTCATACCTTTGCCAGCGATACCACCCCTTTTCTCCTTCATGAGCATGGCGCTTGGCCTTGCGCTGCTTCCATTGGGGCTAGAATATTTCAGTTTCTTCTTCATTTCTGGGATCTTGGTGCTCTTGATATTTACCTTACAGGCAAGGAGAAGTGCTCAGAAAAAAGTCTAGAAAAACCATCTCTTTCTTTCATTGTCCTTTCCCTGCCTGAGCTCCCTAAACCTTTTTAGAAGCTCTTCCTCCTCTTTTGAAAGCGATTTCGGCATTGTAATGTTAACTATAACCACCTCGTCGCCACTCTTTCTTTGACCTCTTATACCCTCTCCCGGGAGCACTATCTTGGCCCCTTGCTGTGTGCCGCGTGGTATCTCTACCTCTTTTTCTCCGTTTAGGGTAGGGACCTTTACTGTGCCGCCCAATATGGCCGTATAGAAAGGAATGTCAATGTTGACATAGATATCATCTCCTTTCCTCTTGAAGGTTTTGTCCTCGAGTATATGGATTTCGACAAACATGTCGCCGCTTCCGCCTTTTGCATAATCCCCCATTCCCCTCAGCCTCAGCCTTGCACCATCTTCTATGCCTGGAGGTATCTTGACAACTACTTTTTCGTCGCTCACTATGCCGCCTGTGCCATTGCAGACCCTGCAAGGCTTGTCATATATCTTTCCAGATCCGCCGCATCTTGGGCATGTCATTGAAGTCTGAATCTTTCCAAAGAAAGTATTCCTCGTTGCGATTATAACGCCCCTTCCGTTGCATTCCGGGCATTTGATGAGCTTTGCGTCGGGCTCTGCGCCGGTGCCGTTACAGTGCGGGCACTTTTTGATGTGCCTGAATTTTATCTCCTTCTCTGCCCCTTTTGCTGCTTCCTCGAGCGTTATATCAAGCCTGTAAAGTATGCTTTGCCCTACATTCTGCGCTCTCTGCCTCTGCGCAAAGGGGCTGAAGAAATCTTCATCAAAATTGTCAAAGCCAAAATCAAAGCCAAAATTGATCCCAAGATCCCTGAATATGTCCTCAAAATTAAACCCGCGAAAGATATCTTCTTCGCTGTATCTTTGCCCGAAGCCTGCCGGGCCGTACATGTCATATTGCTTTCTCTTTTCTGGATCGCTGAGTACGGCATATGCT